>OCTX012272979.1_pt1 | contig 42555 bp, 43 predicted proteins | sample 1539691 | NCBI WGS metagenome assembly OCTX01 (sample SAMN02144231, study PRJEB22623) | gut metagenome | biome: sheep rumen | host: Ovis aries | place: New Zealand
CCCTCGACCAATAGATCTAATCGTAAAGGCGAATGAAGTTCAACTCCTTTATAGACAATAGGGATTGTTCTTTGTCTTTCTATGTGGAGTCCGCGTTGAGATAGTTCAAAAGCCAGTGCTTCCTCATACACGGATTCCAACAATCCTGGTCCCAAGGCTTTATACACATCGTATATAGCACCTCGAATCTCATAGGTAATTTCGTTGTCTGTCATAATACTACATTTATTGATTAAACTTATTGATTACAATTATCGCAATAATCCACATAGCCGAATAGGCTATTCTAATTTCCGTGATTTTCGTGATTTCTGTGTGACATACCCATAGCCGGATAGGCTCTCCCAGATTCCCGCTTTTTGTGTGACGGGATATTATAATAACGTATAAATAACTATAAAATTGTATTTCACATGAAAATCTTCAAGAAACCCAGCTCCGATAAAATCGGCAACCTGCTCATCACAATCTTCACCGCAATCATCAGCACGCTCTTCATGCAAAGCTGCCAGTAGAAGGTGGATGAAGGATGAAGGATGAAAGATGAAAGATGAAGGATTAGAGATTAGAGATAAAGATATGAGAAGAATTGATTTGATTGTCATTCACTGCAGCGCAACTCGTTGCAATCGCGATTTCCCATTAGAGGAATTAGAGGCATGCCACCGTGCCAAAGGGTACAACGGCATTGGTTACCATTACTACATCACCCGTGATGGCAGGATCCATCCCTGCAGAAGCGAGGATGCCATTGGTGCCCATGCCAGGAAGTATAACAAGCACAGTATCGGTATCTGCTACGAGGGTGGTCTCAACGAAAAGGGACAGTCTGACGACACCCGTACCCCCGCACAGAAAACCTCTTTGCTGACAGTCCTGTACAGTCTGAAGGCCGACTACCCCAATGCCCTGATCCTCGGTCATCGCGACCTGCCTAATGTCCACAAGAACTGTCCTTGTTTCGATGCCCGCAGTGAATACAAGGACATCTGAGAATTAGGCACGCAGAACTGAGGTTAAGGTCACACAGAAAGCACGGATATCACAGAAAATTTCAGCCTATACGGCTGATGGTCCTTAGTGTCCGTAGATTTTATGAGTCCCGCAGAAATGGCAGAATTGAAAATCGGCGCCTACGGGGAAAGCCAAATGGCAGAAATTTGGGCTATGCCCCGTGCCATCCAGACAGTATCATATCATCCTACAAGAATAATTTCTGCCATTTCTGCCATTTCTGCGGGACTCTTTAAATATTTTATAGTTACTTGATTTATAGGATCCATCAGCCGTACAGGCTAATAAATATCTGTGATATCCGTGGTTTCTGTGTGACCTTACCTCAGCCGTACAGGCTGATAAATATCTGTGATATCCGTGGTTTCTGTGTGACCTTACCTCAGCCGTACAGGCTGATAAAATATCTGCTCTTTTTCTCTCCGCTACGCTTTGAGTGACCGTTGGTTCAGCGGGACTTTACACTTAATTCACGACGAATTTCTTTCCATTCCGGATATACACCCCTCTTGGCAGCCTACGGCTATTTAGCCGTTGACCGGAAACAGAATAGATGCGACCATCCGCCTGTCGGTGCATCTCTATTTGCACGATGCCGTCATCAGGATCACCATAGTGGTCGTAGCTAAAGGCAACATCCTTTTTACTCCCCCAAACCAGCTGTTCCACACCCGGATAGTCAATGAAAGGGTTCCTGTTCTGCTGGATGCCCCACACTGCCTCGTTACGGTTCAGTTCCTTCTCACTGACAGGATCTTCGGCCGACCATCGCAGCAGCATCTCCACAGCCCAATCGCTCAAAGCGGGATACACATTCCGAGCCAGCATCGTACTGTTCCAGCTGGAGACACTCTTATGGTTACCATCAGCATCCACATAGCTCTCGTAGCTGGTCACCATATAGAAATACGTCCTCGCGAAATCCCCCTTATACTCATCGGCAGGCTCAAACACGGTCCCATCGTAGCCCAGTCCGTCGCGAGCTGGTCCCAGTTTGGAGAATCCTCCCTCGGAGCTGTAGGTAGGAGCATCCGTCTCTCCGAACGGCTCATTCCCCCTTTTGTTGTTGATCCAGCTATCTGTAGGATACATGTGATGTAGATCGGTGTACATCGGGTATTCCTTGTTGAACCAGCTGTTTGGCATGGAATGTTCCCGGTTGTAGTTATCCCCCTCCTTTTTTGCCGTACCGTTGTTCTGATCCTCCCCGGGAATGTAGTTGGTAACGCCCGAATACATATCCCAGATTTTCCCATCGGGACGCACATCCGTGGTCTTGAAATCCTCCCACAGGTCTTTATAGCTACGCTGCACATGTGGCTGAATGATCTCTCCTAATGCCGTCTTCAGCGCAGCCCCTCTTTTCCCGTTCGCCTGTTCATAGTAGGTTCCCGTGTCATGAGGTCCCTGCGCCCACATCATGGTAGGGAAGCACAAGCCCACGCTCAAGACAAGCATTGTCAATTGCCAAACGCTGTTCAACTTTTCAACACACCGACACCCCTCACGGATTATCCGTGAGAACACTTGCATTCCTATGGAATCTTTCCTAATCATCATCTATAGCTATTAACGTATCGTACTCATGTTGCCGAGTCATCATACATATATGTCACAAAGATAAACATTTGTTTTCATTTCGCCAAGAAATGTTTAATAAAATACTCAACTTTAACCAACACAGGCCATAAAACCAACAGCAGCTGCAACTATAGAAGTTGCAGCTGCTGTTGCTATCATATTAAAGGTAAAACGGTGTTAAAGGCATTTCCGAACACGAATAACACGAATTGCTCGAATTATCTTATTCGTGAGATTTGTGAGATTCGTGTTCGCCCTTACTGTTTCACTATCCGCATTCTTACATACAAGCGGTCAAATTCCTATTGGATATAGAAAGAAGCATACCATTCAGCGAAATGTCTTAATCCCTCTCGTAACGGGATCTTCGGGGTGAAACCGTAATCACGTTCAAGGGCTGTGGCATCCGCATACGTAGTAGGCACATCTCCAGGCTGCATGGGTACCAGCTGCTTGTGTGCCTCAAAATCGAAGTCCTCTGGTAAGACGCCGGCACGTACCAGTTCTTCTTGCAGAATCTGGACGAAATCCAGCAGACTCTCCGGCTGGCCGCCACCAATATTATATACAGCATATGGAGGGATGGGCAATCCATCCTCACCCTTCTTACGCTCAGGAGCCCCCTGCATCACACGAACCACACCCTCCACGATGTCGTCAACATAAGTGAAATCACGACGACAGTTACCGTAGTTGAATATCTGGATCGTTTCACCCCTCAGCAGTTTGTTGGTAAACCCGAAGTACGCCATATCAGGACGACCGGCAGGGCCATATACCGTGAAGAAGCGAAGACCTGTGGTGGGTATATCATAGAGTTTTGAATAGCAGTGAGCAAAGAGCTCATTGCTCTTCTTCGTGGCCGCATACAGACTCACCGGGTTATCCACCCTATCCTCCGTGCTGAATGGCACCTTTTTGTTGCCACCATAGACACTTGATGATGAAGCATATACCAGATGCTCCACACCCTGATAATTGTCAATTGTCAATTGTCCATTATCAATTCCGTCACGAGAGTGCCTACAGGCTTCAAGAATATTGTAGAATCCTATCATATTACTCTGGATATAAGCATCAGGATTGGTGATGCTGTAGCGTACACCTGCCTGCGCAGCGAGATTCACCACCACCTGCGGCTTGTACTCCTCAAAGATACGGTCGATCACCTGCTTATCCGCTATATCTCCCTTGACAAACACCCATTGATTACTTGAACACGAATTACACGAATTGCACGAATATTCTTTAGATTTGTGAGATTCGTGTTCGTTTCTTATCCCTTTATTATTCGTGTCATTCGTGAGATTCGTGTTCGTCTCCTCTTTCGTGTTCACCATCTCTTCGAGTTCTTGTAATCGGTATTCCTTGAGCGAAACGTCATAGTAGTCGTTCATATTGTCGATACCGATAATGGTAGCCCCCTTCACATCCCGGAACAACCGTTTCACTAAGTTCGAGCCAATAAACCCTGCGGCACCCGTCACTAGAATAACTTTATTATTTAAATCTATCTTCTGCATAATGCAATATACTATAACGATTTTACTTTAATCAAGAATTTGAGAATTAATTCTATCATTCTAAGGTCATTCAATACCTCTAGCAAGAATAATGACAATTCTCTAATTCTCTAATTCTTGAAAAAATACTATCATTCTAAGGTCATTCAATACCTCTATATACTTTAATCAAGAATTTAAGAATTTAAGAATTCATAGTAATATGATTTATTAATCTAGAATTTGAGAATTAGGGAATTTATAGTGATATGATTTCTTTGTCAAGAATTATCCTATACTTGCTTTGTCACGATAATGCCACTCGTTAGGATACCACCTGTATTCCAAACTGGTAGTTCCAAAATTCAACAGTAAGCCTAGTTTATGATTGCTAACATGCAGGTAGTTGATTATTTGAGCTTCAAACTCACCTGTTATTTCAGACATGGCTTTAAATTCCACCCCAATCTTGTCTTCAATAAGAAAATCGTAATAGAAGTCATGATTAAGTAGTACTCCATGAAAAACAAGATTGATATGTTTTTCTCTCTCGTACTGAATCTTATTCTCTTTCAATAGAACCTCAAAAGCATCCTGATATACATACTCCTTGAATCCACAGCCCATCTCACGATGCAACTGCATCGCAATTCCAAGAATTCTGTTACTCAGTTCAGGATAAAGTAACGCCATGATTATTCTCTATTTCTCTAATTCTTGATCTTAATAATATAACTTTCCAGCTTTCGCTAACTCGCATGCTTCGTGGTAAGTATCAAGGCTTCCAATGTCGAATCGTCCCGCGCTCATAGGCCAGGCATGCATCGTGGTATGCTCCACCATATAGTGCGCCAGGTTCCCAGGTGCATCCTTTCCACAGCCGTTCTCTACCGAATGCCGAACCAAGTCGAGATCTTTCTTCAGATAGATATAGAACGGGGGTACTGCCCAGTGGCTCTTCGGCACCTGAGGCTTCTCCTCCATACCTAACACCTTATTGTTGGCATCCAGTTCCACCACACCAGTTCTTTGCAATTTCTCGATGCTCGGCTGCTCATGGCACATGATGCAACTCGTCTGCTTCTCCTTGGCGAAATCCACAAACTCTTGGAACGAGAAGAACAGCAGATTATCCGCTGCTACCACCAACAAGTCATCATCAATATGGAGTTTATCCATTGCATACAACAAATCGCACACTGCCCCCAAACGCGTCTCGTTCGTCTCTGTCCCATCATCCACAATGGTAATCGGCTTGCTATAGTGCAAATTCTTCTTCCATTCTTCGAAGATACCAGCAAACTTATGATTAGTAATGATGATGTGTTCGTCCACATCATCAATCTTATCAATGTCGTCTAACATCAGACCAAGTATTGTGCTATTCCCTATTTTAAGCAGGGGCTTAGGAAAATTCTTAGTCAGTTCCCCCAATCTGGTAGCATACCCCGCTGCAATTACCACACATTTCATACTTCATTATAATGTTAAATGTGAAAAGTGAAAGGTGAAAGTTATTTCTCCTTTTGCTTTTTCATCGTTGTTGTTAAAAGAGCCAGTAACTCATTGCAATCTTTGAGAATTGACTCATATTCTTCACTACTTAAATAATTAGTCCTATGAAGAAGCTCTATCCAATATTTGGATTCTGTACATTCCTTCAAAGAAATAGAAATCTTTGCTATAAAATCAGCTTTACTGATAGCATTTGTTGCTTCTGCATAGTTTGCTCCTATGCTTGTTCCGCTTCTTAAAAGTTGTTTCGATAAAACATTCTCTTTCTTATTATAAGCCAGGTACTTGTATAGATTTACTATGCGCACAGCAAAATCCATACATTTATTTCCCATGAAAGTCTTATAATTCTCCATAACCTCTCACATTACACCTTTCACATTTCACCTCTCACACTATTCCACGAATCTTGCTCCATCGTCGCTCTTACAGAAAAACACTTTAAACGTATTCTTATACTGTGGGAACTTAGCAAGGTATTTCTCTGTGATTTCCTTTTCTATCTGCTCCTTCTTTGTGGGGTCAACAAGGGCAATGCAGGCGCCCTTGAAACCAGCACCTGAGAAACGTCCGCCATAAATGCCATCGGTGGTGAGCATTGCTTCGTAGATGGCTATGAGTTCTGGACTACCACACTCATAGTTATGAATCGAACTCTCGCAACTGGCCTTCGAAAGACTTCCGAACCACTCCAAGTTTCCTGTTTCCCATGCAGTGACACCCTCTCTCACCCTCTTATGCTCCGAAAAGAAATGCTCCGCACGTCTGGCAAATCGTGGTGGCATTTTATCCCTGTGTATTTTGTACATGTTTTCACTCACATCCCTCAGAAACGTCTTGCTCTGCTCCTTCAACGGAATATTCTCATACGCCTGCACCAGCCATGCCGCTGTTTTACACTCCGCCACTCGCAGATTATAATCACTGCTCATCAGTGAGCGCGTCAACCCACTGAAGAAAATACCCAGTTCAAACTCAGGCATATTTGTAGCCTTTGGAATCAGCCTATACTCATTGCTTTCGCAGTCTAACATAAGCAAGTGGTCTTTCTTTCCCAATGCGATACATGCCTGGTCCAGCAAACCGTTGTTCAGTCCGATGTACTCCCGTTCTGCCTCTGAGGCAATCTTCATCACCTCAAAAGCCTTCAATTGAATACCGTTCACCTTGGCGAATGCCATCACGTAGGCTATCAGAACTGCAGCACTTGAAGACAAACCACCCACAGGAATAGACCCCTTGATGGTTCCCGTAATGCCCTTCTGAAGTTTAAACCGTTTCTGCAGTGCATATTTCGCACCACGGGCATAGTCACCCCAATCGCCCTGTTTCACCAGTGCCGGAGTGGAAATGTCGAAGTCCACTACTCCGTCAAATGTCAGCGACTCCAGATGCACATGACTCTCCGGCCACTTTTCACCTTTCACATTTGACGTTTCACATTGTGAACTTCCGTTCACATTGAACCACAAGTCAACACCCTTGTCAATCGCAAACCCTGTCACCAGACCATGCTGATGATCCACGTGCGCCCCCAACGGACATACCCGATACGGGCTAAAAATATGATACTGATACTCCTTCATTATTATTTTTACTTACCAAGTAACCAGATTCGACCTAGCTAAGGTTCGAAATCTTAAGGGTTAATATCAATCACAGTGAGTAGGCCCTGATCTTTCTCAACTACATATTGCTTCACAAGATCTACAACCATACTATCTTCAATATCCAATTGCTGCATTGGACCATTCTTCGGGTATATATCAAGGAATGCAACCTCCTCACGCTTTTTATATACAAGATAGATTAGTCGATAACCATCCTTTTTGCTCAAACGATGCTTCTTATCCGGCAACCGCAACTTAATAACTATTTGTTCCGAATCCATCAGAATCATATCATAATTCTGACGAATCTGTTCAATAGTAGCACCACGGAAAGCAGTCGAAATCTCATCTTCTACTGTTGCATATACACCGCGACGGACGCTCTTCAGCGCCTCGATCCGACTAACGAAACTCGCAATAGCAGAAAATGTTATCATGTCTCAGAAGTACTATCCAGGCGTTTATCAACCTCGGCCAATTGCTGAAGAGCATTTTTCATCTCTTCATTCTTCGGCATCTTGATGCAAAAGTTCACAATATCACTATTCAACTCATACAGAGCCGAATAGTTCATGCCGAGTCTTTTTGTCTCCTCGCCTAATCCCATAGCCTTAGGTTGCTTTTTACAGGCATCATACAATTGCTTGATGGTCTGTATCAGAATGACAAATTGCCCGCCAAACATCGTATAATCCTCCTCGGTAATAGTGCGCCAGTCATCATAGATGAACTCATAGAGCCTATCCAGTTCACGATTTAGCCTTACAAGCTGAGTTACATGGTATCTATTGGGAGTAGCCACATCCAGACGATGGCTGTAACTTCGCTTGCTCAACCTTTCTACTTTATTAGTTATAACACTAGTCTGACACATATCACTATCCCCCTTTCCTGATGCAAATATAAATAATAATTCTCAAAAAGTATCATAATCAAAGCCAAATTAACATTTTTTGCCGCTTATACGATCATTCCATAGTAGATGCCGGAGCAACAAGCGGCCATATACAAGTTGGAATGGTCTAAAACCGTTAGCGTGATCGTTGTTAGTTGTTCTGTGATTCGTGTTCATTTCCCATATGCCCCATCCTTTGCCTCAAAGATCACACTGGGCTCATACACCTCAACGGTATGCCATACCCCCACAGGTATTTGGATCCCGTAGGAACCTTCGGCAGGACAGAGAGTATATCGTGCAATTTCCTTGCAACCCTTTTCATCCTCAAAGAACACCTCATCCAGCTTGCCTCTGATACAGATCACCGTCTCTGCTGTCTTCTCATGCCGATGAATAGGCACCATTGTACCTGGTTCCAACACATTCAGCATCCGCTGTGAAGTATCCTCCGGAGTCGTTCGCAAATCATAGTTCTGCCGTTTCCGCTCATTATCCCTTGCCAGTCTCTGAAGATCCTGGAGGAACATGTCATTGATCAGTTTTGTATCCATACTCTTATTTGTGATATAATGTGGATGGTTTCATCAGATGAGACACGACCTGCACAAGGAAGGTCACGAACAAACCCTCCGAATAGACAATTCTGTGTTTCCACCGATTCCCCCACCACTTTTTGTATCTGGAATAAATATATTTGATAAAACCCTTCTGCTTGGGTTTGGAATTCTCCGGATTGAACAAGTCCTCAAACACTCTTTCTCCATATTCCTCATCTATATAAGCTTCAAAAACAGAACGTTCAAAGCCGAGGTAATGATAGCAGATGTAATTGATGGCACCTAAGAAATGATGCATGTTCAGTTCCTTCAAGAAATGTAACAAGACTTCCCAATTCACCAACTGATGATTCTTTTTGAGGAAGAGCCCCCAGTCAACCACCTGTCGCAGACACATCTCAGAGCCTGCGAAATGGGCAGCAGCATGTCGGAGCACAAATAAAGCATTGAAATCCACCGACGGCAACCACACCTCTGCATCCTGGATTCTCACAGGTACAGCATCCTTGGCCATCTCCTTCAATCTCCTCTCGATCTTTCTTGAGGACAGGTGCGCATGCACATTCAGGAAATCATAGTGATTCTCCACCCCCAAACCCTTGTAAATAAATACGCTATGATGGTGGTGGGTATTATCGATCTCAATGTCTTTCAATTCATGAATAAGCCGGTCTCCTCTTTCTTGTTCTCCGAACAGATAAATATCCAGGTCACTGCAGGGTCGATGCTCTGGCTGAGGATATAGCAGGCTCAGTCCCCACCCCTTGAGTACCATCATACGGATATCATGCTCTTGATAGAATCTTGCCAGTTCTTCTATCAGATCCACCTGCATGGCATATCGCTGTTCTTGTTGCCTGACCTGTCCGACCCAATCAGACAGCACATCCCATGACATTCTGTCCTCCTCTCTGAGACAAGAAGAGTTATACAGTTTCTCCACCCCATTAAACACGATGGCACCTACTCCCTGCATCTGAGCCCATCGCATCACCTGTTCCCACTGAACAGAATGAATGCCCTGATAATCCGTTGAATTACCGATGCCGTACTTCAACAGATCCACCAGGGCATTTATCTCTTTCACCAATTTCAATTCTCTATTTTAAATGACGAAGGTATTCCTCATGTAAGTGATAATATTTCCTCATGAAGATGATATAGGCAAGTGCCATTACCAGAACCATCAGGATCAAGTAAATCCAATGTGCCATCATTGTGTTAGGCACAAGATAGATACCCACCAACGAAATAGCGAGTTGCATGACCATATAGATACTGCTCACCACGACATGTGGTATCTTCAGTTCATTCGCCATCAACTGATAAGCATGTTTTCGATGCGCCTCGCCCAATTTTTCATGAAGCATGATTCGGTGAATGATGGTCAGACAGCCATCAATGCCATACACTATGAGGAAGATTAGCCAAGTAACATCACCCGTTTTCATGATCAGCCTTCCGATACAGAACAACAGGATCAGAGCAATGCCTATGCTTCCCACATCTCCTGCAAAGCATTTCGCTTTCTTACGGAAATTGAAGAAACAGAACACCAGCAGTGACAAGCCTATCACGATCAATAAAGAAGGTTCCACAAAGCCTTCTCCAGTTTCATTCTTCAATTTTTCATTTTCAATGAATAGTGGTAATAATACCGCTAATGAGTATCCACCAGTAATGCCATTAATTCCATCCATGAAATTATAGATGTTGGTTGCTCCCACGCAAATAATCAAGGCGATAGGAATAACCCACCACATTTCCCAATGTAACAATCCTACTTCTTGGAATACCATGAGCATTGCTACGAACTGCACCACCAACCTTAAAGAATCAGGTAGCGAATGAATATCATCCACGAAACTGATACCTGCGGCCAAAGTCACGCCTGCCAGCATCCACGGATAATCGAACCCATATACTATACTCCATATCCACAAGCCAATCGTAAAGATAATTCCGCCACCTCGCAACACGATTTTTGTGTGCGAACTACGCTGATTCGGTTTATCGATAATATTAAATTTATCAGCAACGCTGAAATATATAATCTCTGCTGCTAACAATACAACAAATATGACGAGATAAGTAATCATACAAACGGTTCCTTTGATAAGACTATATCTTGTAATTCTCCAAAACATCGAGTGGCTCCCAGCCTAATTCCCGACGTGCTTTTTCATTACTAAAGGTAAGCGATTTGGTCATTTTCTCTAACTTATACGAGTTAATCGGAGCCTTTGATCCTAACAAATCCCCCACTTTAGCCATGCACCAGGCAAGCCCATAAGGGATATTCAAGGGCTTTCCTTTACCCAACTGTTTAGCTACGGAAACAGATATCTCACCGAACGATGGTTGGCGGGTATCGCAAACATTGTAAACGCCACCTTTTTCCGCTACCAAGGGTACGAGATGAGCGATATCCTCAGCCATCAAGATACTCTTAATAACCTTTCCGCCAGCGATATTCATATAATATCCCTTCTTGATCCCATTTACCATGGCCCCAAGGTTTCCAGGGGCATTCTTGCCTGCCAACAATGACGGACGTAAGATGCCAAGTTTAACATCATGCTTAGTACACCACTCCGTCAAATACTTTTCTGCCTTGATTTTGCTGTCAGCATAAGGAGAGGTCCCTTCTAATGGATGCTCCTCCGTAATGAGTTCACCATATTCACACCCATAGACAGCCACTGTACTAATAAAAATGAGTGCTTTGGGAACACCCACTTTCTCTAATGCAGCACATAAATTCACCGTTCCTTGATAGTTCACATCATAGAACGACTGTTTCTCAGCCTCAGTCTTGGGTACAACATGTGCCTTACCACAAGCATGTAACACCACATCGTATGGTTCAGGCAATTCAGGCACATCCTTGGCCAGATTTGCTTTCAGCATATCATCAGGTGTAATCCCACATGTGGTTACCTTATATTGTTTTGTCAAATAAGGCATCACATTCTTTCCAAGAAAGCCTGTTCCTCCTGTAAACAACAACTTCTCCATGGCTATACTTAATTTTTAAAAAGGAGTTCAAGGCATTTTTCTGTAGCATGCCCACCATAGTATGATATTCTATCCTTAATCATTTCCTTGGTTTTCCTGCACTCTTTCTCATAGTCCAAGTTTTTTATATGATCAAGGACTTCATCTTCCGTTTTCAACACCCCGCTTGGCATCCCTTTATCAAAATCAATATAGAGTCCTCTTTCAGACTTATACTGTTCATAATCATAAGCAAAACAAAGAACAGGTCTTTCCAAAATAGAATAATCCGTCATTGTTGCAGAATAATCAGAAATCAAAATATCACTTACCTTTAAAAGATCATTGATTGACGGATAAGCAGAATAATCCCTAATCACATCATTAAATTCAACACCAAGAAGTTTGTTCGTATATCCATGAGTTCTGAACAAGACAATGTATTCATCCTTTAACTGTTCCTCCCAATATTTTGTATTGATAGGTGGTTTGATAGCATATGTAGCTCCGTGATCTGTGCTATCTCTCCAAGTAGGAGCATATAGAATGATCTTCTTATCTAATGGTAAGCCCATTCTCTTTTTTATGCAAATGATTTCTTCATTAGTCACATTATATAAGTCATCGTTTCTAGGCATTCCTGTTGGAATGAGAGCATCTTCTCTAACATTGAATGCTCTCATGAATATTTCCTTTTCATATTGACTGGCATAGCACCAAAAGTCCACGCTACTGAAATCAAAGTCTTTGCGATTACCCACATCATTACCAATATATTTATAAGGAGTTCCGTGCCATGTATTCAGATATCGACAAGACTTTTTCTTATAATGCAGGCTTCGCTCTATATTTACGCAAGTGATCCAGTATTTTGCCTTTAAGGTAGTCTTGAAATATTCAAGCGTATCAGATTTCACTTTGGAAGCAGGCCCTGGTATCTGAACATGATCTGGATCTTCCAATGCCCAAACAAATCTATAGTCTTTGTATTTGGGATCTTTTATCATGTTTTCATAAAGAGTCCTTGGACTATCATTATATTTTCTACTGTGTGCACTAAATACCACTAGTTTTTCATCCACAGAAATAAAGGATCCCCATATTTTCATCAAAGTACTGACAGACCAAGTGAAAAGTCTGTTCACAGCATAATTATGTTTCAACACATAATCCAACCTTGCTCTAAAGCCATGCATCTGTTTCTCCATATATTTATTGGATTGTATTAAATATTGTATATCTATTTCTTATTTTCATAGCAAAGGGTATAAGGCCATCAAATTCGCATTCTTTAAATTTGATGTTATTCTCTAACGCTCTAGTTATTCCTATTCTATCAAAGAAAGTAGATATGTGATAACTATCTTTTCTCAGACGGGTATCAATAATCCTGTGAGCCCAACCAACCTGCAAGCCATGAATAGTTGATTTATCTGGGAAATATTCATCTATAGCATGGCTTATTAGATGTTCTGCCCCACTTGTCATTCGAGTGTTGCCTCCGATGATCATTGCTAAACCTGAAGTAATAATGCTGTTAGTCAAGTCAAATAAGAATTCGTCAGTGAACAAGTCTTCCTCTTTGTAATTGAATAAAGGCATAGCCGCCTCCTTTGCCAACATAAAGGCCAATTCATTGATGGGTTCACCAATATTCTTATGAGCAAGCTTCCAGTCTTCTAATGCAGACAGGTTTGAAACCAAATCCGCCACTCCTGCCAACAACAAATCTTTAGGAGATTTCTTCACCACATCAAGATCAACAATGATACCCGTGGGAGGTTGTACACCATAACTGCGTTTCTTTCCATTCGTCGTTAAGCGGGAAACGCAGGAATATACGGCATCGTTAGAAAGCGTAGAAGGAACTGTAATATACGGTGCATCGCACTTTGATGCACAATACTTAACAATATCCAACACGCTCCCACCTCCAAATGCAAGGATAATGGCATCTGTATTTTTTATTTCTTCTATAACATAAGGCGCTTCGTCAACAGTTCCACCCTTTACAAAAATCTTTTTGATAAAGGAATTCTTGTCGAGATCATCCTTGTAAATGTCATACAGATACTCCTGAGTCACCAATATCTTCTTTGGAAAATATAAATGGGCACTTTTCAACAGCTCATCAATACTTCCAAGAATGCCATTATTAGTCTTGATAATAGCTGGTGACTTAAATTCGTTGTAATACATTACAATAAAGCTTCGTATAGTTCTTTTATTGAGTCAAAACAATAGTCAGGTTTAAACTCCGATGAGGCGATTTCCTCTTTGGTAGCTTCACCAGTCAGGACACAAATACTGGTTGCTCCAGCATTAATTCCCACAGCTATATCCGTATAAAGTCTGTCACCGACGCAGGCAATCTTGCTGATAGGGACGTTCCATTGCAAAGATACTGCATCAACCGTCGTACGTTCTGGCTTACCTAAGAACTGCGGCATTCGCCCAGTTGCCAGTTCTATCATCTTAGCGATGGCGCCACAGTCTGGGATGAACTTATTGTCGAGCACAGGACACTTTAGGTCACAATTAGTCGCAATATAGGGAAAGTCTCTGCTAACATAATAACAAGCACCACGCACTTTTTCATAGTTGAGTTCAGTGTCAAACCCGAGTAATACGTAGTCAATGTCATTCTCCCTGTAATCTAATGGTACAATCTCAAAACCTTCCTCCACCAATTCCTTCTTAAAAGATTCTGTACCTACCAAATAAAGCTTAGCATTAGGCTTGTGTTCCTTAAGAAACATTACCGTAGCATTAACAGAAGATGCGATATGCTTTTCTGTGGCAGGAATACCAAGCCGGATCAGTTTCTCTACATATGAAGCTTTGCCCTTTGAAGAATTGTTTGTCATGAAAACATAATGTTTCCCTTGTTGGTTCAACAGATTGAAGAATTCCGTTGCCCCCGGAATCAATGTATCTTCATTATATATCGTACCATCCATATCCAGCATATAGAGCTGGATATTTTTCAGATCTTGCATAACTTATCGCCTTTAAAGATATCCTCTGCCTTATGAAGATCATCATGGTTGTCAATCTCAAACCACCTGCCATCAATCACATAAGGCTGGAAGTTGGTATCCTTGAAGATGTTATCCAATGCAACTTCTGTCCATGAATTCTCATCTTTACGCCCGATGATTGTATCTTCCACTTCTTTGAAAAGAACTTTACTATCCTCAGAAGATATCCTATACACATCAATTGATACAGCATAATGCTCATCTTCTGTGATTCTCTTACTGATATGATTGATCTTGCCATCACCAAGCGTAATTTTCATTGACTCTTCAAGATATCCGGATTTATCGCATGCAATCTTACTCATATTGTCACCCTCCAGCATGCCCTTTATGACAGATGCATCGTAATAGACATCAGAATTCATTAACAAGAAATCTTCTCCTTTTACATACTGAGCAGTAAGGAAAAGAGAATACATATTGTTTGTTTCGGCATAACGGGGATTAGAGACGATATGCACCTTAGGGTAGATTTCTTTTAAGTGGTTAGCAAGAATCTCCGCCTTATATCCATCTACCACGTAAATCTCCTCAACACCATTAATGAGCAGGTTATCTATCTGCTTATCAATAATTCGAATTCCATTAACAGGAACCATGCATTTTGGAACTTCGTTGGTAATTGGGCGCAATCTGCTCCCCAATCCCGCTGCTAAAATTACTGCTTTCATTTCTTATTATCTTGATTATTCATTACTTTCACACATTCTTTTACCAATAATAGAAGATTCTTCTGCTTTGAGAAATGATTGATTGCATAGTCAAATCCACGCTTGCCTTTCGCATCCAACTCTTCTTTGGATGAGGAATAAGCAGTCTTCATAGCTACGGTTATCGACTCCACATCTTCAGGCATAGCCACCCACCCTGCATCACTCTCTTTGATACAAAGCGCAGTGTCACTCTCGGCATCGACACTTGCCAGAACAGGCTTTGCAGAGAACATATAAGCAGGCATCTTACTTGGAATAGACGACATGGCAAATCCCTTTTTTACAGGCAATACCATCACATCGGCTTTGTCCTGAGTCGCAGGAACCTCACCTGCAGGAACCTCCCAAAACTCTATGTTACATTCGGAGTATTCTTTAGCTTTATCCATTAGATGTTGTTTGGCTGAACCTGAACCAGCAATGACGAGTCTTGCATTTGGAAGTTCTGCCTTCATAAACGCATCAAACAAGACATCAATACCCGCTAATGGTCCAACATTTCCAAGGTACATAAAGGTAAAGACATCTGACTTTGCGCTATCTTCTTTTTCATTTGCATACTTAACAAAAGTGCTCTCATCCTGCCAGTTCCTCACCACAAAAAAATGATCCTTAGGCAGATTCCTTGTCTTTGAAAGATAGTCCACCATCTTGTCAGAAATTGTATGAATCTTTGCAGCGTGGCTCAACAAAGACTTATCAGATGGAAATAGCAAGCCATAAACTATCTTTTTCAAGAAAGGCAAATTGGGCAACTTTGACGAAAGACTCTCTGGGTAGATATCCTGAACAGGTGTGATATAAGGAATGTTGTATTTAAGACAAGATTTTTCTACCATACTTCTTCCGAACATGTGCCAAGGTCCGTTATATATAAAACAAATCTCCTCATGATGCTGTTCAATATACCTCACACACCATTTTCCCATGCTGTAACTCTCTCTTCCCCTCCCTATTAATGAAGAGGCAGGATGCACATATGAGTCCGTCTCAATCACCTCAAACGGGAATTGATCATATGTATAATCAGGAATTGAAAAGCCCATAGGACGTGACGGCTTAGGCCTCAGGACTGTCACTTGATAATCTTTAGACAGCTCTGTGGCCAAGTCTTTCATCAAACCAGCAGAAACTACAGGCTCTGGATAAAAAACTCCAGATATAATAACAATCCTATTTTTATTCTGATAACAATTGTCCATAAAGTTCAGTATATTCACGATACATCTTATCCCACGAGAACCTCTTAGCATTCTCCAAACCTTCGGCTACAACTTGATTCATCAAATCTTTGTCTGACAACAATAAAATTTTATCCAGTAATTCTTTTTCGGTACCCTCTTTCATCAGCAAAGGGCAGTTTTCTGGTGTCTTAGAGATCACCTCTGGTATCGATGACGTATTCAGAGCAATAACAGGGCAACCTGCTTGTTGTGCTTCTAAAACAGGAATACCAAAACCTTCATAAGATGAGGGATAAACCAGTGCCGCAGCATTATTGTACAGTTCATTCAATCTCTCATCCTCCGTATATCCCAAGCTCACATATCTGCTATCAGAAATATGTTGCTCTAATTCTATTCTTTCATCTTCGGACAGTTTATTCCCAGCTATAACCAAATTATAATCAGTTTGTCCTATAATATTTCTCAGCAAATGATAGTTTTTACGCTTTGCTCTTGCTCCGACATAAATAAGATACGATTTTGCTGGGAATGGCAAATTAACATTGCCATTATTAATTATACGATACTTATTAGAAGCACTTAAATGTATTACTCGTACCTTTTCTTCATTAACATCTGGATAAAGAGATAGCAAATCCCTCTTGGTACTATGAGAAATACAAACATTCATATCTGACTTTCTAATTACGTACCCTTGAAACATAGAACGGAACTTGCTCCCCCGACCGTTACCGACTTTGGCATCAATGAAGTCCAAAATGGTATTAACATTAATTGCGTTTCTATTTGAGCAATAGCTAAAATAAGTAGAATGAAATATAAACGGTCTATTTTCTTTTACTCTTACTGGCAAAAGCCTTTTAAAATTAAAATACTTAGAAGATTTCTGGATAATTAATTCAAAAGGAATATTCAATTCCTCCTGATAAGAGTTCCCGCCATCACCATATTCAATAAATCTGTACTGATGCCGTGGGTCAAGCAACGCCCTACGCTGGAGTTCATTAAAGAGGACAGACACGCCACCAAATTTTTGGATATAAAATGCTTTATTATCAAAATATACTTTCATAAGGTTCTTTATATAATTAAATCATGTAAAACTTGCATAATAATGACCTATTCCCTTTTCCAAACTGGCATCATTCGATCAGTACAACTTAGACTTTCTACGATTTCAGATAATACTCAAACATTTCTTTCAAGGCATCAAACACTTTATATTGAGGTTCCCATCCTAATTCTGCCTTAATCTTCGAATAGTCACAGCAAATAACAGGGTTGTCAATCGGACGTACCCTTGCTGGGTCAACCTCCACTTTGATGGGTTGAGTGCAAAGAGAAATGATATAGTTCAACATTTCCCTCAGTGAATGAGCCTTTCCTGTCCCTACATTATACACAGTATCACAATAAGGGCTTTCAACAATCATTCTATACGCACGCATCAAATCTTTTACATGTCCGAAATCGCGTCTGGCCATCAAATTACCAACTTTGATAACTCCAGGTTTCCCTGATTTCTCAATTTCAGCTGCTTGTTTACAGAAGCTAGGTAACACGAAAGAATCCTTTTGGCCAACACCTGTATGATTAAAGGGTCGTACATGATATATCTGCATTCCATATTGAACTTTGTAAATATTGGCGAATCGCTCCTGAGCCACTTTGGAAATTCCATAAGGATTATTTGCACGTAGAATAGTTAATTCGTTGATAGGTTTATCTGATACATCATACTCTTCACTAGAGCCTATCAACAACACCTTTGGCATCGGCATCATTTCTTTCACCGCTTCAAGGATATTAAGTGTTCCAACAATATTAACCTCAATAGTCTTCTGTGGAATCTTCCATGACTGCCCGACACTACTAACAGCAGCAAGATTAACAATAATGTCTGGTTTTAACTGATGTATAATATGCCTAACAGCATCTCCATGAAGCAAATCAGCTTGATAGAACTCAACCTCGTTTGGTAAGTGTTCTCCTTTGACAATATCACTACCATATACTACATAGCCCTCTTTCAAGAACTCCTGGGCTAAATATGGGCCGACAAAACCACCGGCCCCAAAAACGAGCAACTTTTTCATAAGAATAAACAATTATACATTATTAGACATAGTTTCTATACGGTCTTAATGGTAAACAAAAATTTATACCAAAAATATTTCAAATAACCGCCCCATCCTATTTCCTTAAGGACCTTAGCCCTTACTAAATAAAGTTTCCATAGTTTAGGAAGATGAGTCAACTTATATTTTAATCCACGTTCTTTTGTAGTCCTCGTACCGACCATATTGGTTCCTATCTGACGATGAATCAAGGTCGGTTTATAAATAGAAACAATTATTCCCTGAGAAACGTTTTGAAGAGCTAACCAATGATCGAAAAACAAATTTTTCCCTTTATATTCAGGGAAGCAATTGTTTCTCGCTATTTTATTAAATAACAACGTAGCCCCAGCACACATACATGAAATGCCCATGTAATTATATGTCTTAAACTTTTCGGGATTGTAACGCCCTGTACCCCAATTGGACGAAACGACAATGTTTAAATTAGCGTCTCCAACAGACATGTCGGTATGAATAATAATCGGTATACCTTCGTGTCCATTTTCTGTTTCTTTAATTTTATCATATGATAATTGTATTTTGTCTTCAAACCAAAAGTCATCTGCATTACAAAACATATAATACTGGGCATCTACTTTTTTTAGTAATTCATAATAATTACCATTGCATCCAAGATTTCCCAGTTCGTCTTCTACGAGCACGATATTTGAATACTTTTCTGTATAATGTTTGATAACACTGACTGTTGAATCGGTAGATGCATCATCCCTGATGTATAAGGTCCAGTCCTTATACGTTTGATTTATAAGCGAATCTATTTGTTCACCTAAATACTTCTCACCATTATAGACTCCAAGCAATATAGCAATTGGCGTGTTACACTTTGTAAATTCCATTTTGATAAAATACTAACTATTTGTTGTTAACATATTATTCTTACTTTTTAAATAAAAATATATGGGCATATAGATAAACGTCAAACCTAAGGCCGGTGATAACGATGAATAAAAAATCGACAATAGCGGTATCTCTGACCATATACAAAGGAGCAGATAGCGATTAATTGACATTCTGCTGCAGAGATATTTATTAATTCCAAGAAAATATAGCAGGATTACCACAATGGCACCCATTATACCAAAATCGTAAGTCATATATGAGAAGAAAGACTGAAAACCGCCATCGTATTCCTCGCCCATTAATTTGGTGCGAAGTTCGGCCAGCTTTTCCTTATCATATAACCTCAGTCCTAATAAAGATAGGTAATCCCGAATTGCAGTTGTTGCCATTGTGCCATGCATTGTTTCGCCTTGGAACATTTGCATAAGCGCAAAGCCATTAGGCGTGCTTTGCCCTAGATAGTCAAATAAATTATATAAAGTAGGATTCTTGACAATAGATTCCTGATTCATTGCATCAGCATAAAACCGATCATCATCAAACCGGGAAGATGTAATAAAATTAAAAGCGATAAAAAGCCCTATGGCAGCAGCCAAAACAATCATTTTCATCTTTTTGCTTATCTTAATAGCTATGGATTTATACATAAGCAAATAATTAAAGATGAAAAGCAATACAAAATGTATTATTGACCAACGAGAAAAAAACGTCGCACCATATACTATTATATTCATGGATAATATAAGGCAAATTACAGCCTTATGCTTATCTCTTCGTTGCAGATAATACAGGCATAGCGGTATCATTAAATAAGAATAGTTATACAGCAATGTCGCAAGGATAAAGAAACGGACATCAAAAGGCAACATCGTGTAATAAAAATCTATTGAACCTCCTTGATACTTAAATGCATTTATGTCCACACTTGCAAACATAAAAACCCAAATCGCAGCGACAAGCAAGATAGCAAAAACAGGCCAAAGAATGATGGTTAATAACCTATAAACTATATCTATCTTGGATGAAGGATCAACTATCTCAATTACCCCACTATTTCTCTTCCATGGCAAAGCGATCATCAATGTGCCGAACATAATTAGAATCACCCACAGCACATCCTCCACACTCTGGATATTAATAGAATGGGCGGCGACCATACCTGCTGCTATTGAAGCCACATGCAATGCTATTAAGAAAGAGACCGTCTTTGATCTCTTTAAATAGAAAAGAAGAAATAATAAATATATTATAAAGAAGCCTATCACCCTACGTATTCTATTTTAGATCCATCATATAGTCACAATTCTTGTTGTTAAACGGCATATAATAAGATTCCTTTAATTCTGACACCGGTTTATCATACTGTGAAAGGAAATCCTCCACACCGTCAAAGAAAAACAAATTGTCGTTTGGCAATAATGACAGTTGTCTTTCAAAATTTAATCTCTTATAAATTCCTACTCGTTTACCGGCATGAAGAGCTTCGTATACACAACCTGATACGATAGCAATTACACACCTTGATCGAGCTATGACCACAGGAGTCGATTCTTCTGTACTCACCACACGGACATTGTTTTGTCCCTTAAAGAAACTGACATACTCATTCTTAAGATGGAATTCGTTCGGGTGAAGTTTGTAGACAAACTTCAAGTCCTGCCTTTCCGTGGCAATATCTTTCACAATACTCTTTAATAGTACTCCATGAATAATAGATGATATTACGCAGAAAGAATCATCGCAAGGAACCACCATCCTCTTAAATTTATCATCATTCCCGATATATATATATTCGCCAACAGGAGCATTAACGTTTTTTCCCCAATATGTGCCGAACATAACAGCATAATATGGGAAAAGAATATTAGAACTTCGCGTTATACCTCGAGGGTAAGACCAATTAATCTCATCTTTTTCTATGCTTTCATGCTGGAGAAGAATACATGGAATATTCCTTTCTTGACAAGCCTTGACTATCGCCTTGGGATTACCCCTGCTAACAATCACATTCTGGGGCTTGAAACACCTCAAAACCATCCGATAAAATGACAACTGCCCCAAATATGTTTTAACCAATATATTTAATTCATCATAGACAACCCTATTTTCTCCAAATGTTTCAATCAATGCTTTGTCTATCCTATCATATAATACCCGAGGCATATAATTACCATGCATGGTACGTATAATGACATTTGAGAAATCGAAGACTTTGTGATATGGTGTTTTCTGAACAAAATACATATCCATACACAAAATGTTATGGTACTTTTGTATGATAGGATATGCAATATTATCATACCAATAATCCTCTTTCTCAAAAAACTTATATCTACTACATGTGAGAATCAGATGATTATATTTGCAAAAGAAAATTTTCCAAATTAAAACAAAAAAACTTTTTACTACTATAAGCAGCTCTTTCCAATGATGGGTAATTGTCTTGTTTTCTATCATTACCCTAGCATCAGAATCCATATAATGTTTGCAGAAAACGGTATAACGAACAATATCCCAATACGGCTCTTCTCCAGAAAAATCGAATAGTCCATATTTCATTTCCATTGCATGGAACTTGTCCACGAAATCTATTCCTTGCATCTTATTCAATCTTTTCCTTTGTGAGCCTTAACTATCGCTATCAGCTGAGGAAAGTAGAGCCAAAGAATGATAGCAGAAAAAACTGTCAGTACTATAAGTTTAATTACAAAATACTTAATGTCCAAGTTTCCACCCAGAGTGTTAACATAGGAGGACAAAGCCAGAAAAGGAATGGTTGCAAAAAGAGGGGCTCCAAAGTTCCTCGCCAACGGAGTGAACAGTTTCAAAACATAACGATTAACAAAATAAGATACGACCAGCATCACGAAATATGAAATAGCGAATGAAATGGTAATTCCTAAAGCGTCATACTTTTTAACAAGAACCACATTCAAAGCCACATTTGCTATACCACTTAAAATAACAGCAACCGCATTCCAGATGGTCTTCTTCGCGAAGCCAGTACTTCGAAGATACACGTATGACCATTGATAAAAGAGATACCCTAGCACCATCAGGGGCAGAAGGTGCATCATTGATAGATATTCAGGTTTTCCTAGTATAACCCCCAACTCCTTAGCGAAAAGGGAAAGAGTAACTCCACAGACAAGCGTCACTCGCCAAATCAAATTATAATCTTTCGCTATGCTGGTATAATCTTTATCAGTCATATATTGTAAATAATAGGGATTCCAAGCACTATGAACGACGCTTATTACGATCATCATCAAAGCAGCAATGTTTGACATAAAACTATAGATACCCGCTGTCTCAAAACCGCCATAGTCACTCATAACGATCTTGCCAAACTGAACAATGATCACTCCACTAAGTGTATAAGGAATATACGGCAGACAGTAATTAAGTATATACTTTACGTGTTCTCTTTTTATCTTGCACTTTACATAAAATGGTTTAATTTGGTTAGAAAGGTATACTGACAGTATTATCATTGCTGCGATCGTCCCAAGTACATAGCCATAATACTTGTCCTGATTAAGCAGCAACATGAATACCACGGATAAGCCAAAGGCTAAATAAGCCTGGATAGAGGAAACAACGGCTATTTTCCTACTCTGTAAGAGAGGTTGGTATATCTGGATAAAGATAGAATTAGTGGCCTGATATGAAGCCACAGGTATCATTGCAACTGTTAATAGGTGACTAAAAGACAACCCTTTTGCTAACCAGGGAGTGCAAAACAGCATAACAACTGTCATCGCGCACCAAATTCTAAATGTAATCTTTACTGTTGTCGTAACAAACTCTTTGAAGTCCTGTTCACTTTCTGCATCATAATAATACCTTGATACTGCTACTTCTGTGTTGAGCGTGAGAAGGACATGCACTATCCCTATCATGGAGAGGAACACCTGCATCACCCCATACTCAGCTACTGTCAACAATCTGGTATAAACTGGTATAGATATAAAAGCCAATGCCTTGGTAGCAATAGTGGCTGCAAGGTAATTAGCAGAATGCTTAGCTAAAGCTTTAAAGTCCGACATCTTCTATTTTATGTCCTAGTAACGATTATTACTCATTTCTTCACATACTGGCTCCCTTTAACAGAGCATTTTTTATAGCTTCTGCAACATAAAGATGTCCCTCTGAATTCAAATGATGAAAGTCCGACATAATCCCACTAACCGGCATCTCCTCTAAATTAATATACTTTTCTTTAAATAGATCCTTTAATAGACGATTATACTTTTCGACATTACCGAACATTCCCGGATTCACCGTTTCGCAAGCCGGTGAAACAATTATAGATAAGACATAGCATTGTGAATTAGGGAACAAAGTCACATACCGGTTACACTCTTCTTTATATTTCGACTCCTTGGTCCACACTCTTTTTCTTATCCTTCTCAATCGACGAGTCGTAATGGTTTTTGACAAGAATTTTCTAAAAGCCTTTGTAAATACACATAAGTTCAAAAACCACTCCTCGTTTTTTGTATATGCACGTGGAGAACAGTCGACTATGCCACTTTGAAGAATAACTATATCAGGCTTATATTGTCTGTAATAATGCGCTTGATCTACCAATTCTCTGATTGTCGCCCCCCCTATCGAGCACTGAAAAACCTGATAGTGTTGCGACAACATAAAAGGATATGTGTTTTCATAAAACGTCTCTTCAGGTTTATCTCTTGGTAAAGCCAAAGAATCTGATATTATTAATAGCCTTTTCATCTTTTCTATTATATTACTACCGACCCAGGATCTCTCTATATATATTCTTCATGTGGATTGACTGCTGGGCAAGCGAACACAATCTCGAATAATCGCCTTCAAGGAACGCCTTAGTCTCCAAATAAAACCCGGGTTTAAATTCTTTATCCAAATGATCGTCAATCTCAACAGGATATACCTTAACGCTTCCTTTGTCCTGAAGTTGAAGTTGTTCCATTGGTTTTAAATAAATACGATGCTTGGCTGTTAGTAATTCTACCGCCCATCTGCCAGGTGCATTCCAATTTGCATTGTATGAGAAAAGGACATTCTTTTTTGTAACACCCGATCCCGCAAAGTTTGAAGGTTTGTGCCAGCCAACTGTTCCATTCTGATAGCATGACATCTCTTGCGGTTCTCCCCCTAGAAAGAAAGCCAAATCTACGACGTGAGAAGAATTTGTAATGAACAGATTATTCTTTTCAATCTGAGGAATGGTTGTGCTAGCTTCTATTACATGTGACCATTCTGTAAATTCAAAATTAAAGGATAATAGCCCACCATCTTCTTCAATTATTCTTTCTGCAGCAATAACAGAAGAGTAAAACCGTCTATTGTAGGCAACAAAAATATTAGTTTTGTTTTCTCTGACTGCTTTAAGAACTACATCACCCTCTTCTGGAAAAAGACCCGGCTTTTCCGAAAGAATATTTTTCACTCCATATTCAGCAAGCTTAATATTAGTCTTCCCCAGTTCAAAAGCTCGTACGCAATTAATCACATTATCAGGCAGTTCGGGATTTGTATCAAGAAAAGCATCAAGTCCTCCCAAGATAGGTTCAACTCCAATAGCTTCCTTGAATACCTTGGCACTTTTTTCGCCTCGCCCTATAACTATAAAATCCTTTCCTAAAGACTTTAACACCTTGGCATACTCGACGGCAATGCCACCTGCGCCTATTATCCAAATCCTATTATCCATTGTTATGATCTTAAGTGATTGGTAATTGTTTTGTTTCTTTACCTGTGATTTCATTAAACTTTTCCAGCAACGCTGAAATGAAGACTTTGTGGTACATAGCTGATTTATCATACAACGACAGGGGGCAGAACCCTGTGCTAAGAATGCTGTCTGCCAACATTCCAGATGTCTGACTTTGATATGGGGTAGGAACCTTTATCTCTTTCCCATCTATAACTAATATACCATTTGACTCATTGAGTGAAAAATAATTAAATCCATTCTTAATTTCCACACGAGGCTGACCACTATATGATTTTGATGAAGTTAGAAGCATCTCGCTCCCTCTTTCTGTCGAAATACGCAAAGAGCCCATCATTTCTATATAGCCCTCTCGTTTGCTCGCATATATTTGTTCTTCTATATCATCCGTATTAATTGTGAAAACATCTTCCTGCGTCAAGAACATAAACACATCTATAAAATGCATCGTATTACAACAAAGCCCCCATTCTCCACCTATGAATTCAAATTTTAAAGGTTTAGAATAGTCAATTCTGTTTTTAATGAGACTGTAAGAGCCAAACATTCTACGTGGGCAATTCACCCATGTACATACATTCTTGTCTCTTAATAAACTGCCTATTTCATCATACTCATACAACTGTGTAAATAATACTTTTTCAAGTATCATATAACGAACGGCGGAATGAGATAAAAGATTCTTAACAATAGAAGCACGAGGCTTAGATCCTGTTGCAACGATTACTAAATCCAGTTGTAAAGGCAACGCCTCCATCGATGTGATGAATTGCACATGTTTTTCTCCAATTAAATGAAATGATTCGTATCTCTCTTTAGCTATTTTTAAAGATTCTTCACTACTGTCCATGACTGTAATAGACAAAGGAGAAGACGCCGTCTTTAAACCTTGCAAATGCCGGCTTCCTAATTGTCCAGCACCTATTATTGCAACTTGAAACATATCTATTTTATATTAAATGTTTAACCAAATCATTTGCTTTCTGATATTCTTGGGGGTTCCCAATATCAATCCATGTTCCGTTCAGAGGATATCGGATAACACTTTTTTTCTCTCTAATCAGTTTTTCAACTAAATCAGTTGCGTTAAAAAAGGTATTATCTGGAATTTCATCTAATGCTCTACGCTTGATGAGGTAGATTCCTGCATTCGCATAATACGTATATTTAGGCTTTTCCAAAAGACCATGTATATTTCTTCCTTCCAAATCAAGTATACCGTATGGGATGCTAACATTATAGGGTATAGCAGCTACTGACATCTCTGCGTCATGCTGCTGAAAATGAAGGAAAAAGTCCTCATAGTTTATATTTGTAAATACGTCGCTATTCATCAGCAGGATTACATCATTATAGAATTTGGGGACAAATTTAATGCTTCCGATTGTTCCAAGATATTTTGGTTCGCGGACGGTCAAAATTTGAATTCCATTATGAGGTTCTTTATAATGTTCTTCTATCTGTTCTTTCAGGTAGTTTACTGTAACGGAGATATGCCGGATACCAAAATCTATCAGTCTGTCGACATTGTGGTCTATAATGGCCTTATCTCCAACTGTAAGAAGAGGCTTTGGCGTTTTCTCAGTCAACGGCCTCAGTCGTTCCCCTTTTCCTCCGGCCATCATAACAGCATCTACAGGAAGCCGAGTTTTGAACTTCTCCAAATTAATGACATCTACGATATGGTGGTTATCATCCAAAACGGGAACCAATTTCATATTCATAGATTTTTGGCGTCTCAATTCTAAAACAATATTATCCTCATCTGCACGCATATAATTAAAATTGCGTTGCATTATTTTCATTGCCTTATCATTAACCGATGCTCCTGCAATTAATGCTCGACGCGAATCCCCATCTGTCAATGTACCCACCATCCTATTATTTTCATCAACGACAAAAAGCACTAAAGGCTCAGGATAAAGGGTATTAATTAGTGAAAGTGCATCAAGTAAACTGCACTCTTTAGAGATAATGTGACTTTTCATTTCCATCCTTTTGCTTTGTTAAAAGACTCCATAAACGCCTCATTATTCTCAAATAGATACTTGGCAATCACCTGCATCAACTCATAATCTTCCTCTGAGTCAATATCCAGTATGCCGGTATCCTTCATCACAATGGCATCACACCCAGAATTGAAGAATGTAGCATGTTCCTTATTCCTCAACGCATCAGGAGAATAGGCATAGATAGAAGCATTCATATCATAGAACACAGGTGCTTCCTGACGTGTAGTGAAGTTGGAAGGAATGGCCTTGCAGAAGAAGCCGTTCTCTTCTTTCACCATATTGAAGTAAGGATTCCTACGTGAAGGAGCCACCGAATACACCACATCCACATCATTACGTTGTTTCTTGCGGTCAATGGCATTCTTCACATCCTCAACAGTACGGAGCGGTGAGGTAATGTCCAAATCAACCACCATATCAAACTTTCGGGCGAAAGCCTCCTCCGCCTTATTCAGACTGTCCAAGATAACAGCCACCTTGGGCACTTTGTCACCGGCAAGGCTTTCTTCACGGTGGATGATGGTCACGGGCACATCCTTTACACGGCGAACCAAGTCCTTCAACGGCCCACTGTCGGTATTCAACACTATCTTGATGTCATCCTCGTCTGCATATTTCTCCATATACAGCGCAATGTTGGCCATGGAATACCATACCAAAGGTACATTAAGGAAGTCTCGGGCATTCTTGCCCTTCACCCCCTTGGAACCCGCACGGCCACATAATGTAAACAGAATGTTCATTTCAGAATTCTCCTTTTGCTATTTTCAGCACTTGGTAGGCGTGCTCCGGAGTGCTGTCGTTTATTGTTTTATTGTTTATTATCTCAAAGAAATGCGCTATCTCTGCCATTTGGAAAGCATTGCGCTCACTCTCCAGTTTGATGGTTTCCCCAGTCTTCAAATAGTTTACTGTTCCAGCCATCAAATCGCAATGGATACTATCATCAGCAGTGAAGAGGTCAAGCGTACGTTGTGTCTGGCGGCCAAAGTAATCCAAATGCAGTTCGAAGGTTGTTTTCTCGTTCCTTCCAATATAGATGGCGAGGTCATCACTGTCAATCTCCAAGTTGGACACCTTCCCTATCATCTGCTGGCACTCAATAGGCATCCCAAACAGCCAAGTGAGGTAATCCCATTCGTGGACAAGGTCAATACTCACGCCACCGCCCAAATCTTTGTGTGCACTATAAGTTTGACGGTAGTCCTGCCCAGGTCTCCAATCCGGCAGATAACTGGAAGACATTGCTCTGGCGCAAATGACTTCATCCGGTTTTACGTTTTCCTTCACGTATTGCAGAACCGCATTGTAGCGCAGCGGACAAGCCACGTATGACGGAATGTTCTTGATGGTCTCAAAGATCTTTTCATTAACCGTAGTGCTGTCAAATACCGGCTTTTCAATAAAGAAAGACTTAGTATGACTGGCAAAGCGTTCTACAGTCTCATAGTGCATTGACGTTGGATTGGTCACAAACACCACATCATACTGACGGTCAGCAGGCAGTTCATCTGCATAGAGATAGGTATTCCTCACCAATGGCTGAAACTCATCTGCCAGCGGTCTTCCCAATGAACTGCGGTACAAATCCACCATACAGTTGTCGCCCACGGAAGCCAAATAGGTATGGACATTCTTCAGGTGGCGCTTTGCAATGGAACCAAGCCCTACGAAAGCGATTTTATATTCTTTCATTCGAGTAATTCGTGAGATTCGTGTTCAGGCTTCAATCTGGTCTATGACTTTCAGCAATTCAAAATCCTTCTCGAAAGTCCAGGCAGGAACGGCTTCTGGATTCGCGATTTGAGCCAAGAACGCGTTCAATTCCTCACGGTAAGGGTTCTCCGTAATAAAGGCAGCATAACCCTCTACATGTTCTGAAGCATCATCAAACTGGATAGTCTGCATTTCCTTGGTTTCAAGATTATATTCTTGCAAAGAGTCAGCAGTACCGTTCCAGGACATCTGGAAGGTTTCTCCATACACATCTATATGCCGGATGGATTTGCGTGTCACCACATCAGCCGCTAGAATGCCCTTATTCCCGTTCTCATGCTCAAGGGTAATCAGGTAATTATCATTGTAGTTGATATTCAATTGCGTGTTCTTGCTCTTCACTGCACTCACGTTCTTGATAGCACCAAAGGCCGTCACAATCCAGGGCAGGTCAATGGCCATAATCTCACGGCAACCGTTGGTTCTGGGATTGCCAATAAAGTAGTTGTTATAACTCTCCCAAGGATGCCAGTCGGGCAGGTACTGACCAATATGATAGATATAGTTCAGCGGACAGGTGGCCTTGTTGGCCTTCTCTATGATGGTCTGAGTCTCCTTACGATATAGGAATGTAGAAGAAAGGAATAAAACTTTTCCTTTTTCTTTGGCCAATGCCATATTATCTGCATAGCCGTCCGTCACCAGGTTGATCTCCGTGAACACATGGAGGTTATTCTCCAAGCATTCCTTGATGATAGCTGCATGAGACAGCGGTGATGTGCTGATTACAGCAGCATCCGGATGTTCTACTGCACAAGCCTCCGCGATGCTGGCATAGCACTTCAAACCAAACTTCTCCTGTACTTCTTCACAACGGTTCATCTGGCTGTCAATACCAAAGAGTTGTATATCTTTCTTCTCGCTCAGCAAGCGGATTCTCCGCTTGCCCATTGAGCCAAGACCAATAACAATTATCTTCATAAATCGTAAAAATGTTTCTGAACCAAATTCTCTAATGGATAGGTCCTGATGACATACAGAATGGCATCACATGTACCTTCCTTGTAGTAAGGATTGTCTATCGTCTTCTTTCCAAAAGTCAACACCTTATCCAATCCTTCTTTTATCTCTTCTGTAGAATATCCACAATGAATAACGCTGTCTGCAGCAATGCGACCTTTTTGGCGGTCACCAATATCCAGCGTAGGAATCCCGAAACTGGGTACCTCAATGATACCACTGGACGAGTTGCCGATCACAGCCGTCATATACTTCAATGCTGAGAAATAGCGTTGCTGACCAAGAGATGGAATAAACATACACCTGCCTTCATTCCTATCCACATACTCTTGAATGCGCTTGATAATAATCTGTGAATTGGTATCTGAATTAGAATAGGTAAAAATGATATGATAATCCTTATAATCATCTAAAGCCTCCAGTAAATTCAATACTTGAGTCTCAGAGGACATGTTAGAGAGAGTGACCGGATGGTAAGTGCACAAAAAACACTTGTCTGTCAGTTGAAAGTTCAGGCTTTGCTCTATTTCCTCTTTGCTCATAAAGACATTCTTCAACACATTCTCAACACCCAATGCACCTACATTGAAAACTCTATCCGGCTGTTCCCCTAACTGAATCACACGTTTGCGATATGCCTCAGTAGAAGTAAAATGCAGATGACTCATTTTCGTGATGGCATGGCGGATAGCATCATCAAAAGCACCTTCGGTTATTTCACCACCATGCAGATGAGCTATGGGTATTTTGTAAATCAGTGCAGTAGATGCAACAGCTAACATTTCGTATCGATCTCCCAATATCAGCAACAAGTCAGGTTTCAAAGCATCAAATGCATCTGCAAAGCCACTCACACCCCTACTGATGGCTTTAGCTGTGGTGTTGGCATTATCAAAAGCCTCGTCATCAGCCATATAAACCTTGTAATCAATGGTGAATCCATCATGCTCAATCTCCTTGTAGGTCTCACCTTGAAGCTTAGAAAGATGTTGATTGGTGGCAACGACCTGCAACGTCAATTCTGGATCATTCTTAATAGCTTTTATCAAACCTTTAAGAATGCCATATTCAGCTCGGCTACCGGTAACAACACAAATCTTTCTTTTTTTCATGTCACACAGAAATCACAGATAACACAGATTAAATTTCAATTAAGTCATCTTCATTGAAATCTTTCTTAGCTGTCTGACCAAGCACTTCTTCCCAACACATGGGTGATATTCCACTGCCAGGACGTTTTACAGTCAAGTTCTGTTCCGTAAACACTTCACCAGACTTAATGTCGCAGGCTGCAACTATACTCTTGCGGGCAATGATAATATTCTTACGTTCGCTCTCGCTTACGTGTTTGGTTCCATCACCGTCCACAGCCTTTTCAATATTGCGGATAGCACTTACCATTGCTTTGAGTTCATCAGGTTCAAGACTGGCTTTGTGGTCAGGACCTTCCATATTGCGGTCAAGGGTAAAATGCTTCTCTATCACCGTTGCACCCAAGGCAACTGCCGCAATGGGTACTTCAATGCCCTTGGTGTGGTCACTATACCCCACCTCGACACCAAACTCATTGCGGAGGGCATCCATCGCTTTGAGGTTTACATCCTCAAAAGGCGTGGGGTACTCTGTGTTGCAGTGCAGCAGTATCAGGTTCTCTTTGGAAAGACCGTTCTTATACAGTGCCTCCACCGCAGCACGGACATCCTCCAAGTCGCACATACCAGTGCTGAGAATGGTCTTTTCATTGAATGCAGCAACCCTTTTCAAGAAGGGATAGTTGGTAACTTCACCTGAAGGTATCTTCCACAAGCCCAAGTTCAAGGAGTGAAGATACTCGATGCTGTCAAAGTCAAAAGCAGTGGAGAAGAACTTGATGCCTTTCTCTTTGCAATAGGCAATCAGCACTTCGTGGTCTTCCGCATTGAGTTCCAGCTTCTTCAACATCTGGTACTGGCTGTCTCCGCCCTTACCAATGTTCTTCTGTTGGTACTCTGCCTGTTTGGCCGCTTTGGTAACCAGTTTGGAGGCTTTGAAGGTCTGGAACTTGATATAGTCCACACCGGCCTCAACCGCCTTGTCGACCAGTTGCTTGGCCAGTTCCAGCGAACCGTTATGATTCACCCCTGCTTCTGCTATGATAATGGTATGTTTTGTCATTTTGACTTGATTTTCAGTATGGCAGGATTACCTGCATAGATGCCTTTCTCACTGATGGACTTCCGCACAAAAGAACCAGCACTAACAATGATGTCGTCACCCACAGTGATGCAATTCGCCAGCACGGACTGGCTTCCAATGAAGCAGCGTTCACCCACAATGCATTCCCCATTCACCATTGTTCCCGTTGAGATATGGCAATGGTCGCCTATCACAGCATCGTGTTCTATATTTGTGGCTGTGTTCAGAATCACGTTCTTTCCCACCTTGGCACCCGCATTCACAAATGCCTGATGGAGCACTACTGTCCCCTTACCTATCTCTGCGTATTTGGACACGTAGGCTGTGGAGGCAATGACGGTTGCCAGTTTGCCACCTGCTTCTTTTATCTTGTTGTAGAGTTTGATGCGGACAGCCGGATTCTTGATGAACCCCACTGTGATGACAAACTCTGCTTTATCCACGTAGGAAGGTATGTCATCATCTGTGCCAATGACTTTGGTAGAGAGAACCTCCTTCCCCACATTCTCGGGCATATCCAATACACCCAGAATCTGGTATCCGGCACTCTCTGCTGCTTCCAACACAGATTTGCAATGGCCACCGCCACCAACAAGAATCAAGGGTTTGATCATGCTAATTCGTACCATTTATTAGGTTCTGCATTTGCATCTTTGGGTAAATCATTGACATCAAGACGAGGTAGCTTAAAGATACTGTCAGGGATGTCGCTTCCGAGCGTAGCCACATCAACTTTTGTACAAAGTCCCATTTTGCATCCATGCTGCTTTAGCAAATCAATAGTATCTTGATTATAATCTCCGTATGGATAACAAATGGTCCAATTCTTGGCATCACCACCAACCATATCGATAAACTCTATTGATTTTGCAATTTCAAATTCTTGCTTTTCTTTTGGCAATGAAGAGAGCCAATAATGATCGTAACCATGAGAACCTATATGCATACCACAATCCACCATACATTTGATTTGATCTATGCTCATATAAAGTTCACGACTGAATGCACTTTCATCTATTCCAACAATTTTCTCAAAAATATCTCCTGTGATTTTTTTGCGTAGCTCTTCCTTCAATTCTACCTGTAGTAACCTTTTTACAAAAATCACTTCTTTCGTATCAAAACGATTCGCGACCGCCAGTTTTTCAAAATAGTAATCATATGTTTCTAGGTGATACTCCTCTCGATATTTATCAAGTTGCAACTTTATTTCGTATAAAAGTTTATTCATGCATTCTGTAGGAGTTGATGCTAGAATAAAATGAATTTTGTTCACATCGAGCACTGTATGCTCCATAACAGCTTTAACAGGCGTATAAAAAGCCCCTTGAATATGTTCATGAGTCAGAATAGGGAAAACATATTCAAAATGATCTTTATAGGCATCATCGAAAGTGAGCAATACAGCCTTTGGAGGCAAAGAAGAGTTATTATAATAGGTATCTAATAACTGTTCAATCGTCACTATGTTATAGTGTTTCTTCAGGAAAGCAACTTGCTCCTTAAAAAAATGCACATCACACCCCTTAATCTCAGGATATCTTGAATTCTTTAGATCACGCACATAGTGGTACATGACCACAGTAAGTTTGCTTTCACTCATTGACTTTATTCCTGATAGTTTCAACCATATCTCCGACTCTATCCCAGTTCATCATTTCTCTCGCATTGATCTTAATGCCAAACTCTTTCTGTATAGCACTTACAATCTGAATATGGGCGAGACTATCCCACTCTTCAATACTCTCTGAAGACGACTCCTCATTTAAAGAAATATCCTCCCTATCAAATACATCCGAAAAAATGTATTCTAATCTCTCTAAAATCTCTTTATTATCCATGTTGAAATTATTTATTGATTATTAATTATTGTTGGGCGATCTTGATCTCCGTCACCTTTGAAGATACAGACCTCTTTATCATAACAAAAAGCATAATACACGTCTATGTTTCTTTGCTCAAACGGCTCGAAATAGTTTGGAATGATAGTTGGATCTTCCACTTTAAACATGCCTAAATTCATGAACTCTGCTTCCTTAATGCCATAGTTATAACAATCAACATACTCGGCGTTATATTTTTCTACCAACGACTGTAAGGCAATTACTGCATTAGGCCAATTTCTCGTCCTACCAATAATATCTACCAGCCTTAAGCATCTAGCCCCTTCAATGGCTATCAATCTTGTCACCCAGACATTTATTAAAACATCATCAATATACATACCCCACAAATCGTATTTATAGTATGGATGATTCGAATATCTATTTAACAAGTAATCATTATTTTTCTTTGGAATATAATCAGATACTATCTCCCTATCGAATAGAAACTCTTTAAGACAAACTTTTGAGTTCCCATGAGATACATTATACCTTAGGTTTTTCGAAATAATTGGGCTTATACAATCTTTATTTGCAAAATAATAATGATTCATCTTTCCAAATCCGAAGTTTAGACCTTCAAATATAAATTGACTGTACTTACTAAGGCCTAAAGTAATAAAAGGTGAATTTGGATACAAATCTAGTATATAATAGAGAACTGCAAGACCTATTTTCTTAATTTCCTTGTTATTAACATCTTTTCTTACCTTCCATAATGCACCCCAGACGGCATTGGGCCTAATGGACGAATCCATATCATAAATGGCAGAATTAATGAAACCATAGACCGCATGTATCTCTCCTGTTTCTTTATGTTCTGCTATGACAAAATCATATTGTTTTGCACCTACTCTTAAGTGCTGAAAATCAAAAAGTTTTTTTGATTCTACTAATATGTGGTTATTCTTCCAATACATATTAATAAAACTTCGAATCTTGTCATATTCCGAAAGTTCTGCGCATCGGATTTTATATAACTCTAATTTCATAAAGACTGAGTTTTTATATAACATTCTTTTGGTTGAAACGCATCCACATCAAGGAAATACTGTGCTGTTTCTGCTCCTTCAACCTTCTCAAATCCAAGATTTGGATAGTGCTGCTCCACCATCTTATTCTTTGGTGTGGGTAAATACTCCCCAAAAATCTTTTTGTAGCCCTTGGCTTTTGCAGCCTCAACCATCATATTGAGTGTAAAATTCTCCATACCACGTTTCAGCACACGGCAACTCATAAACCAAGTGTCAACAAAGAGGGTTTCTTTGTCAAGCGGTTTCATAATCACCACGGCAATCAGACCGTTATCACCAAACTTGTCCTCCAATGTAAAACTTAGATCAATCACATCAGGGTCATTGGCCAATGCCTCTATATCTGCATCCGTATAGCGGACAGTACGGAGATTAAACTGGTTGCTACGTTGACTGAGCTGTGCGACACGGGGTGTATTGAACTTGGTAAAACCGCTTACAGTGCTTACCATATTCAGCGACTTCAAGAAGTCAGCCTCATTGGTAAAGGTCTTGCTGAGAGACACTCGCTGTGCCTCTACCTGATACTGCTTGGTACGGTCTTTATCCAGATTGCTATAAGAAGCTGTCTCAAACAGGTTAAGTGAATAGAGATATTCCAAATAGTCCTCAGGGAACTCTGGCAACTCTGGCACAGTGATGCCTGGAATGTTCTCCCGCACCATATTGCGCTCAAAGGGGTTGTCATCAAGGAACACCATGGAGTCGAAACCAATGTTCAGAATCTGCTGAATGGTTCGGATGTTATCCACTTTTGTTTCCCAGTTGGCTTGGAACACGGCAATGTCATCCAGTTTGAGCACCATATCGGGATGCTTCTCAAACGGCTCTTTGGCCGTCTCTTCGTTGTTCTTGGATGCCACACAGATGATGATGCCCCGCTGTTTGAGTTTCTTGATCCACATCTGGAACTCGGTGAACATCTTTCCAATGCCCAATCCGTGTCCTAACTGGATGCCCTCCAGACCATCATCACCTATCACACCACCCCAGAGCGTATTGTCAAGGTCTAGAATCAAGCATTTTTTGAACTGCCCTTTGATGGCACATACAATGTCCATCACGCGACTGGCCACGAATGGCAGGACTTCGATACTTAACACCATCTCAGTGCTAGTATAGACATTTGCAGCAAACATCATGTCACGACCAAACTTATTCTGCAAACCTGCAATATCACAGATGAAGAGATTCGGAAACTGCTCAGAAAGTTTCATTAAACTGTAGTTCAGCTTGCGTACCTGATAGGTGAACGAACTTTCCACTTTGTTGGCATAACTCCCAAACACAGTATCCTCTATCTCAGGGTAGTTGAAATAGATAATCTTTTTACCCTCTAAAGCTGGATTTGTACAAAAACCAGTTACAAATTGTAGACGTTCTTCTGCCAACAAAACTTGTTGTTCTTGAGATAATGCGCTGTGGTACTCACCAAGCTTATGAGTGCTTTGAAACACAACAATGAAATCTGCATCAAACTCATACAACTCACTGGTAGGGTCCATAAATTGACGTTCCACCTGGTTGTACTCTGCCTCAAAGAGATTGATGTTATAACCACGTTCTACGCCCATCCCTCGAATAGCAGTGGCAAGGAGTTGTGTTGCAGTGTCCCCAACGAGAGCAAGTTTAATTTGGGGAAGTCCGCTCAAATCAACCTTAAGATTCTTCTTTAATTGGTTTAAACTCTTCATCTTTTTTTGAAAAACAATTACAAGTCAATTATCACTTCAATAAATCAGAAGGACGTACACTACTCGGAATATTCACAACCCTATCTGCAAACCAGATGGTATTCTTCAGGCCGTCGTTCTCACATTTCTCGAACATTGGCAGACGGTTCATCAGTTCCCATATTGGACGTGTCATCACGCCATTATCATTGGTCTGGGTAAGGAAGTTGATCTGCTCTTCCTTGTTAGGCAGAATGACCACATTGAGCCAGTAGTTGGAGAAGGTGTCGGGAGAGTCCACGAAGAACTCAATGTCCGGCACGTTTTTGAAATAGGCCTCATACTCAGCAGCCACCTTACGCTTGCTGGCAACATACTCATCTATATGCTCCAACTGGGCACAACCAAGGGCTGCATTGATGTTGGGCATACGGTAGTTGAAACCAATATGGTCGTGACGGAACTCCCAACGGTGTGGAATCTTGGCCTGAGTAGTGATATGCTTGGCGTAGGCACCCAATTTCTCATCATTAAAGAGCAGCATACCGCCACCTCCGGTGGTGATGGTCTTGTTGCCATTGAAACTGAGAGCACCCACCTTGCCAAAGGTGCCAGTATGTTTACCTTTATAGAGGCTGCCAATACTCTCTGCTGCATCCTCAACCAACTCGATATGCCATTCCTTGCAAATAGCAGCAATCTCCTCGATGCGAACAGGATGACCAAAGGTGTGCATGGGAACGCAGGCCTTGATTCTGCGACCGGTGTTTTTGTTGTAGCAAGCCAGCTCATCCTCTTGATAAGCAAAGTCGTGGCTCTTGTCCATTTCTCCAATGCGAGTGTTCTTGCGCACCTCTGCATTCTTCTGCAGCCATTCTTTCAACGCATCAGGTGACAGTCCCATGGTGGAACGGTCAACATCTATGAATACCGGATATGCCCCAATATAACTCAATGCATTCTCCGTAGCAATAAAAGTAAGTGCCTGAGTCAGCACCTCATCATCACGCTTCACACCCACGAGCAACAAGCCCATGTGCAGGGCATTGGTACCGCTGACGCATACCACAGCACGCTTTGCGCCAGTATATCTGGCCGTGTCCTCTTCGAAACGGTCAACGAACTTGCCTACAGAAGATACAAAGGTGGTGTCAATACACTCGTTGAGGTATTTCTTTTCATTGCCCACAAAAACAGGGACAGCCAGAGGAGTAAACTCTTGGTTGCCATATACGGACTTGATAAAGTCTATTGTTTTCTCGTACATAATTGATTACATTTACAATCCTAAACCATTTATTTAAGGTACTCTGAATTCAGCATCTTAAACAATTTCAAAAAAGGTATCTGGGCGATGGGGACTAAAAACTTCATTGCAATACATCACAGTAACCAAATCCTCTGTGTCCGATAGATTTATAATATTATGCGTATATCCCGGTAACATATGTACGGCCTCAATTTTGTTGCCACTTACTTCCCATTCAAGGACTGTTCCCTTAGGATCATTGAGGTTCCTCTGCTGAATCAGTCCATGCCCTTTCACCACAATAAACTGCTCAAATTTGGTGTTGTGCCAATGCTGACCCTTGGTAATACCGGGCTTGGAGATATTGATACTTACTTGTCCTGAATTCAGCGTATGAACCAGTTCTGTAAATGAACCACGATCATCCACATTCATCTTTAATGGGAAGGCTACCTTTTCCTTGGGCAGGTAGCTGAGATAAGTACTGTACAGTTTTTTTGCAAACGAGCCTTCTGGTATCTCAGGAATCATCAGGGTTTTAGGTTGATCAACGAAACTCTTCAACAAGTCAACGATACCACCAAGGGTGATTTTATGTGTTATTGGACAATAACAATAGCGTCCAACTTTCTTATCAAGAATTTGAGAATTGGAGAATTTATTATCTGTTGGAATTACTTCTAATCCATCAAACTCACAACGATGTTCTTTACCCTGCAAAGCGGCAATCATCTCATCAACAAGGTCATCTATGTACAGCAGTTCCAATTCCACACTTGGGTCATTTACCGTATATGGGAGGTCATTGGCAAAGGCATTACAAAATGTTGCCACAGCACTGTTGTAGTTTGGACGGCACCACTTACCAAACAAGTTCGGGAAACGATATATCAGAACACGAGGCTTAAGTCCTTGATTAATGACCACGGATTTCTCGGATTTCTCAGATTCCGTTTGATCAGTTTTATCAGTGCCATCCGTGTTCACTTTCAAAAAGTTGTTTTCGTAATCCAAGAACAGGTCCTCACCGGCCTTTTTCGAACGACCATACTCACTATTTCCAAATCGACCTGTCATGGAAGCCTGCTGGCTAGAAGACAGCATCACAGGGCATTTGTTCCCATTCTTCTTCAGTGAATTTAATAAGGTTGATGCAAAGCCAAAGTTGCCCTGCATAAACTCTTCCTGGTTCTGAGGACGGTTTACACCAGCAAGGTTAAATACAAAATCCGCCTCTGCACACCATGCATCCAACTCGTCTGTAGTAGAGTCCAGATCATACTCATACACGGCATCAATAATTAATTCAGGGAATCGTCTGTCTTTCCCATCCTTGATATTCTTAAGTGCCCAGCACAGGTTCTTTCCCACGAACCCCTTCGCACCAGTAACTAGTATCTTCATCTATTCAGAACGAATTTCTTTTGCTTTTGCACGGGGCTGGAGGCCCAAATCTTCACGTATAAAGGTAAGTTTCATCAATAGTTCCTTCATGCCCTCGACATCAAGGCGTCGGGTGTTGTGGCTGTGGTACTCTTCCATCTTGTCAATCTCCGGATTACCACCCTCCACCTTGTCATAGTTCAGGTCACGCCCATCGCAAGGAATGCGATAATATTCACCGCAATCAATGGCGCGCGCCATCTCCTCTCGAGTTACGAGGGTTTCATATATCTTTTCACCGTGACGAGTTCCAATTACTTTAACTTCTGTGTCAGCATACTTCGGATCAACTTTAGAGTAGACCTGTTTCAAAGCTTTAGCCAACACATCGAGTGTGGCAGCAGGGGCCTTTTGGACAAAAAGGTCTCCGTTATGACCGTGTTCAAAAGCATAGATAACCAGATCCACAGCATCGTTGAGCGTCATCATAAAACGAGTCATTTGTGGGTCGGTAATGGTGATGGGTTTGCCTTCCTCCATCTGTTCCACCCAAAGAGGAATCACAGAGCCACGGCTCGCCATTACATTGCCATAGCGTGTGCAACAGATAGTGGTCTGTGCATTATCCCCTAGCTGACGAGCTTTTGCTACGGCCACCTTTTCCATCATGGCCTTGCTAATGCCCATAGCGTTAATGGGATATGCTGCTTTGTCAGTAGAAAGAACCACTATATTCTTAACACCATGAGCTATTGCTGATTCAAGAACGTTATTTGTGCCAATAATATTAGTTTCAACTGCCTGCATCGGAAAGAACTCACAGGAAGGTACCTGCTTCAATGCTGCTGCAGAGAAAATGTAATCTACACCACCACGCATTGCAATATCGATACTTTGTCTGTTACGAACATCGCCAATGTAGAACTTAACTTTAGAAGCTTGTTCAGGATACTGCGCCTGGAGATGATGACGCATATCATCCTGTTTTTTTTCATCACGACTGAAAATTCTTATTTCCTTAATGTCGGAATCCAAGAATCTCTTTAATACCATGTTACCAAAACTACCCGTTCCACCAGTAATAAGAAGGGTTTTGTCCTTAAAAATACTCATTATGATATTCTTATATTATTTAACTTCACTTTTCACACAAATCAAGGTAAAAATGGTTTTTTCAAAGTCCTTCTAGCCGCTATGCATCATCACATCTTCTGATCCAGATTCTTTCCTTTCTCCTCATGTTCAAAATTCGGTATAAACTCCTTGATAGCCTCCACAACCTCTGCTTTGGTAAAGTTTTCTTTAGCAAAAATACCTTCCAGTTTCTCAAAGAATCCATTCACCTCACTCATCTCATGCCTTGTAGTCTGTTCCACAACGCCCAATGCTTGGAATCGATGCATATCTATCTTTTCACCTGGCACATAGAACTCCTCATAAGCCTTCTCACCAGTGGTGTCGGAGGCGAAATATACTGTAGGATATTTCACCGCTTCAAGGTTCAAGGGTTCAAGGTTCAAGATTGAGGCTTTGAGTATTGCTTCTTTGTCAGAAGCGCAGGGATCTTTCTCGAAGCCATTGGCTTTCACGAAGCCATCACAGATTTCAGAGAACGTCAACATCTGGTCTTCGCCCAGTTTCGGGAAGAACACTTCACCACCATTTCCCAGAATGCAAGCGAGCATACAGATTTGACCGGACTCCTCAGGGGAAACGAAATAACGCTTCACGTCTGAAGGTGCCACCAACGGCTGCTTCTTCTGCAAACGATGAATCCATCCGTCAGGCAGTGAGCCATTGCTGAATGCGACATTAGCGAAGCGAGCGGTTGTTACTTTGAAATACTTGTTGTAAGCCATCACTAAATCTTCCATGATACGCTTGCTGGCACCCATTATATTAACTGGATTAGCTGCTTTATCTGTTGAGACACAGAAGAAGTGCTTAGGTGGATACACAGTCAACAGATCCATCAGTTTCTTGGCCTTAATATCATTATTCTCTATCAATGCCTGTACGCTGTAGCGGTCTTTCTCGCTACGCACATGTTTGTGAGCAGAGAAGTTAGCCACAATGTCAAAGCCTTTTTCCTCTTTGAAGATACGCTCGAAGATGGGGTCTGCAAAGTTCAGCGTGTAGCAGCGGAACTCATCTGGCACATACAATCCGTTCGTACTACGTACATCACGCACCAGTTCAGCAAGTCCATTCTCGTTGAGGTCAACCACCACAACGCTCTTAGGCTCAAACCGAAGTACCGCTTTAATGAAACTGGAACCAATTGAACCAGCTCCACCTATTACACAGACTTTTTTTCCTTTTATCTCTCCCGTCAGTTGTTCTTTGTTTGCTTCAATATCAATTGCAAACATACTGACAGGACGGAAAGTCACACTTTCTGAGATAAACTTATCTAAATTGAACATGATTATATTTATTTCAAACTATCCCTGTACCAATCAAACAATTTCTTTACTCCATCTTCAATCTCTACTTTATGAGTCCATCCAAGGGAGTGGAGTTTTGATACATCAATGAGTTTACGCATCGTACCATCGGGCTTAGAGGTATCAAATTCTACAGTGCCCTCGAAACCAACTGCTTTCACCACTAATTCCGAGAGTTCGCGAATCGTGAGTTCCTTACCTGTACCCACATTGATATGGCAGTTGCGGATCTCGCCTAACGATGGAATGGCTCCTCCACGTCCTGCACTATGGTTACGATCAACAGCGCCATCGGTCGAGGCTCCATAATGGACACTTGAATACTTCTCAATTCCTATGATGTCTGAGAAATTCACATTCAACAGGACATGGACTGAGGCATCGGCCATGTCTTCGCTCCAAAGGAATTCACGAAGCGGTTTGCCTGTGCCCCAAAGGACAACATGGTTATCGTAAATGCCGTACTTGGCAAGAACACGAAGTACTTCTTCTTTTTGGGACGAACACGAATCGCTCGAATCACACGAATTTAAGCCTTCACCGGTGACACCTTCAACGGGACGTTTGTTGAGGTCGATGGCGATTTTATCCCAAGCACCTTCGTGGATGAGTTTCGACAGGTAGATCTTGCGCATCATGGCGGGC
>OCTX012281164.1_pt1 | contig 42510 bp, 40 predicted proteins | sample 1539691 | NCBI WGS metagenome assembly OCTX01 (sample SAMN02144231, study PRJEB22623) | gut metagenome | biome: sheep rumen | host: Ovis aries | place: New Zealand
CGCCAGATCCTCTCCTACATGCCCTACGCGGAGATCCTGTTCGTCTCGGCGGAGACCGGGCAGCGCCTGCCGAAGCTTTTTACCGCGGTCGAGATGGTTCTCGAGAACCAGAACCGCCGCGTCGCGACCGGCCTTTTAAACCAGCTGATGGCGGAAGCCGTCGCACTCAACGCGCCGCCGACAGACAAGGGAAAACGCCTGCGTCTCTACTATATTACACAGGTGGCGGTCGCGCCGCCGACGTTCGTCATTTTCGTGAACGACAAGGAGCTCATGCATTTTTCCTACGTTCGCTACATTGAGAACAAGATCCGCGAGGCGTTCGATTTCCGCGGCACGTCGATCAAGATCATCATCAGGGAACGGAAAGACGGCGAAGATAACTGATAAGGGGGGATTTTAATGTTGACATTTATCGGCAGGGTCCTCAGCATCTGCCTGGGGTACGCCTTCGGTCTCTTCCAGACCGCGTACATCTACGGGCGGACGCAGGGGATCGATATCCGGAAGGTAGGATCGGGAAATGCAGGGACGACCAACGCGCTCAGGAACTTCGGCACAAAGGTCGGCGTCATGGTTCTTCTTTGCGATATGCTGAAGTGCGTGCTGGCGGTGCTTCTCGCGAAAGCGCTCTTCTCAGGCTTCGGCCTGCCGCCGCGCCTCATCGGGATCTACGCCGGCGCAGGCGCCGTGCTCGGCCACTGCTTCCCGTTCTACATGCAGTTTAAGGGCGGAAAGGGGATCGCATGCCTTGCGGGGCTGCTGCTTTCATTTTCCGGAGTGAGTTTTGTGCTCTGCATGGCGGTCTTCTTCGCCATCTTTTTCACAACCCACTATGTTTCGCTTGGGAGTCTCTGCGGCGCAGCTGTATTTCTCATCTCGACGATCATCTTCGGGCAGGCCGGCGCGTACGGCATGGCCCAGGGATATCTCACTGAGATGTATCTCGTCATCGCGGCGGTCGTGGGGCTTGCATTTTTCCTCCATCGGGCTAACATCGGCAGGCTTCTTAAGGGAGAGGAGAGAAAGACCTATCTTTCAAAGAAGAAGTGAGGAGGCAAGAAAATGAAAATCACGGATATCATGAAGGAACGGATGTCCCTGTCGTTTGAAGTGTTCCCGCCGAAGGCCGACAAGCCGCTCGAGCCGCTGCTTGACGTGCTGGACCGGCTGTATACGGTGGAGCCGGATTTCGTGAGCTGCACCTACGGGGCGGGCGGCACAAACGCCGGCCGGCACATGGAGATCTGCAAGGCAATCCTGGATTCCGGGAAGACGATCCCGATTTCGCATTTTACGACGATCGGCAAGACCCGGGAGGATATCCGCGCGCAGATGGATCTCTGCCTGTCCTACGGGATCAACCACATCCTGGCGCTCAGGGGCGATATCCCCGAAGGCTGGGAAGGGACCCGCGGCGATTTCAGACATGCGAGCGAGATGATCAGCTTTATCCGCAAGTACTACGGGGATAAGTTCGTGATCGCGATGGCCGGGGCGCCCGAAAAGCACATCGAGGCGAGGACCTTCGCGGAGGATATTGCGCACCTTCGGATGAAGCAGGACTCCGGCGCGGACATCCTCATGACACAGCTCTGCTACGACGTCGAGGGTTTCAAGCGCTGGCTGGATACGATCCGCAAGACGGGCGTGCACATCCCGGTGGATGTGGGCATCATGCCGGTGCTGAACAAGAACTCCGTGATCAAGATGTGCCTCGGGACCAACGGGTGCTCGATCCCGCAGCCGCTGGCGGAGCTCATTTCCCGCTACTACAACGCCTCCGAGGAGGATTTCCGCAAGGCGGGCATCGAGTACACCGTGCGGATGGTCTACGAGTACATGGCGCTGGGTATCGACGGGCTTCATTTTTACTCGCTCAACAAGGCGGACGCGGCGCTCGAGATCTGCGAGGCCTGCGGGCTTTCCTACAGAAAATAAACGTAACTCTTCACAGTTTTTTAAGGGGAGGAGGCACGTCATGCGGTTTGATTTTCTTTCGAGAATGGCAGCCTCGGCCGGCGAGCTCAAAAAAGTGAAGGTGCTCACGGCCTGCGCGATGCTGGGAGCCCTGGCTGTCGTCATCGGCAGCTTCACGATCTATGTGACGCCGCAGATCCGGATCGGCTTTTCCATGATCCCGAACCAGATCGTCGACCTGCTGTTCGGACCGGTGACCGGGGCGGTCTTCGGCGGCGTGATGGATGTGCTCAAATTCGCGCTCAAGCCCACGGGACCGTTCTTTTTCGGATTCACGTTCGACGCGATGCTGGCGGCGTTCATTTACGGCTGCTTCTTTTATAAACGGAAGCTCACGTTCTGGCGCGTGCTGCTCGCGGAAGGGCTGGTCGCGGTCATCGTCAACATCGGCTTCAACACGCTCTGGCTTTCCATGCTCTACGGAAAAGGATTTTTCGTCCTTCTGCCCGCGAGAGCATTAAAAAATATCATCATGTGGCCCATTAACTCAGCAGTATTTTACTTTTTGTCGCAAATGCTTGGAAGAGCCGGAATATTCAGGCCCTTCCGCGAAGAGATGCCGGCGGACCCGGCAGGAAAAGGAGAACAGTAATGGCTTATCTGACAGACATTGAAATCGCTCAGGCAAATGAAATGCAGAAGATCACCGAGGTTGCAAAGACCGCAGGCATCCCGGAGGACTGTCTCGAGCTTTACGGCAATTACAAGGCCAAGATCGACGTCCGGAAACTGGAGGAAGAGACTGAGGCGAAAAATGGCAAGCTCATCCTCGTGACCGCCATCACGCCGACTCCGGCCGGCGAGGGCAAGACCACGACCACAGTCGGCCTCGCGGACGGCCTGACAAAGCTCGGCAAAAACGTCTGCGCCGCGCTCCGCGAGCCGTCGCTCGGCCCGGTCTTCGGCGTCAAGGGCGGTGCTGCCGGCGGCGGCTACGCGCAGGTCGTCCCGATGGAGGACATCAACCTTCACTTCACGGGCGATTTCCACGCGATCGGGGCTGCCAACAACCTGCTCGCCGCGATGCTCGACAACCACATCTATCAGGGAAATGAACTGAACATCGATCCCCGCAAGATCACCTGGAAGCGCTGCGTCGACATGAACGACCGCCAGCTCCGCTTCGTCGTGGACGGCCTCGGCGGAAAGCCGAACGGCACGCCGAGAGAGGACGGCTATGACATCACGGTCGCCTCCGAGATCATGGCGGTTCTCTGTCTCTCGAAGGACATCACGGACCTCAAGGAGAGACTGTCCCGCATCATCGTCGGCTACACCTACGGCAAGATCGCGGAGCAGAAGCCGGTCACGGCCGGACAGCTGCACGCGGAAGGCGCGATGGCTGCCCTCTTAAAGGACGCCCTGAAGCCGAACCTGGTCCAGACGCTGGAGCACACCCCGGCGATCGTCCACGGCGGCCCGTTCGCGAATATCGCCCACGGCTGCAACTCCGTCATCGCGACGAAGACCGCGATGAGGCTCGCGGACTACGCGGTCACGGAAGCCGGCTTCGGCGCTGACCTCGGTGCGGAGAAATTCCTCGACATCAAGTGCCGCATGGCGGACCTTCATCCGTCGGCGGTCGTCGTCGTCGCGACGGTCCGTGCGCTCAAGATGCACGGCGGTCTCGACAAGACCCAGCTCGGCACAGAGAACCTTGAAGCCCTTGAAAAAGGTCTTCCGAACCTTCTGCAGCATGTCAGCAACATCACGGACGTCTATCATCTGCCGTGCGTCGTTGCGATCAACGCGTTCCCGACCGACACGAAGGCGGAGCTCGACCTCGTCGAGGCGGCCTGCCGCGAGCGCGGCGTGAATGTCGCCCTCTCCGAAGTCTGGGCAAAAGGCGGCGAAGGCGGCGTGGCGCTCGCTAAGGAAGTCATCCGTCTGTGCGAGGAGGGCGATGCGAGCGGGTTTGCATTTTCCTATGACCTCGGCCTCGGGATCGAGGAGAAGCTCAACACGCTGGCGAAGCGGATCTACCATGCGGACGGCGCGGTCCTCACCGCGGACGCGAAGAAGCAGGCCGCTCAGCTCACCGCGATGGGTTACGGAAACTGCCCGATCTGCGTTGCAAAGACCCAGTACAGCTTCTCGGACGATCCGAAGAAGCTCGGCGCGCCGTCCGGCTTTGAGATCACGGTCAGAAACCTCAAGATCTCCGCGGGTGCCGGCTTCATCGTCGCGCTTACGGGCGATATTATGACCATGCCCGGCCTTCCGAAGCGCCCGGCAGCCGAGAAGATCGACGTCGACGCTGACGGCGTGATCACAGGCCTCTTCTGATTGAGGGAAAAAGTCCCCGGAGGTATGCAGATGAAACAGTACAGTTCGATGCCGATCGATGCGTATATTGAGGAGCTCTCTTCCAAAAATGCAGTCCCCGGAGGCGGCGGCACCTGCGCCCTGGTGGGAGCTCTCGGAACGGCGCTCACCGACATGGTAGGCAATCTCACGGCGGGCAGGAAAAAATATGCTTCTGTTGAGCCGGAGATCAGGGCAATCATGGAAGAGACCGACAAGCTGAAAGCGCTGCTGATCTCCCTGATCGACAGGGATCCGGTCGTCTTTGAGCCGCTCTCGAAAGCCTACGGGCTCCCTTCCGGGACGCCCGAGGAGGCCGCCGTAAAGGCGGAGACGATGGAGAAATGCCTTCACGAGGCGGCTTCGGTGCCCATCGCGGTGATGGATGCCTGTGCGGAGGCGATCGAGCTAATCGCGCGAATTGAGAAGATCGGCTCTCCTCTGGCTATTTCCGACGCGGGATGTGCGGCGCTTCTCTGCAAAGCGGCCATGGAAGGCGCTGCCCTGAATGTGCTGGTCAACACGAAATACATGAAGGACCGTGAATATGCGGCTCAGCTGAACTCCGACGCGGCGCGTTTTGTCGCGGAGTTCGGAGACAAGGCGGATGCAGTCTACGACAAGATCTACGGGCGGCTGCTCCGAAGCCGTGCTGTATGAGGAGGTTTTGACGTGACAAAGAAAGTCATAGCTGCGCTGCTGACGCTTGCACTGGCCTTTGCCGGCACGGCGCAGGCGGCGGTGCCGGCTTACGCCGCCTCGGAGACGCAGGCGGAAACTGAACAGAGCGAAGGCGAACCTGTTCTGCTGACCGGGGCGAGCGGTGAGGCCGGTTCCGATTCTGAAGCACTGCTTCAGGAAAGCGAAGAGAGTCCGGCGGCGGACACTGAAGCGTCCGCTCCCGAAGAATCCCTGGACGAGAACGAAGGCGAAATGATCTCCGGTATCGAGGAAACGGACGGGGAGACCGAACCGGTCATCCCGGAGGATGCGGAATCCGTCCCGGAGGAAAATGCGGAGGAAACTTCAGAATCCGGAGCGGAGCTGCCGTCTGAACCCGGGGAATCCGATCTTTCCGAAGCAGATGAATCCGTCGAAGCCATTCAGGAAGAAAGTCTTCCGGAGGAGGCGGAATCCATCCCGGCGGTAGATGAGAGCGGAGAAGAGGAGGAGCTCCTTGAAGAGGCGGAGGCCGCCCCTGTCGGGATTGCTCCGCCGATTTCCGAGGGGGATTATTACATTTTCTCAGCTTTGGCCGACAAAGCAGTCTTTGACATTGCGGGCGGCCTGCGCTCGAACGGCGCAAACCTTCAGCTTTACCAGCTGAATCGATCCGATGCGCAGAAATTCCACGTCTCGTTCAATAAGGAAGGCCTGGCGGTGATCACCGCGATTCACAGCGGAAAGGCTCTCGATGCGGCAGGGAGAGGCAGGACTGTCAAGACGAATGTGCGGCAGTACACTTCGAACGGAACAGCTGCCCAGCTCTGGGAAATCAAAAAGTCCGCCCGGGCCGGGTATTACACGATTAAAGCTTCCTACACGGATCTTGTGCTTGACGCGGAGGGCGGATCTTCGAAGAATAATACCAATATCAGCCTGTACACGTCGAACAACACAAAATCCCAGCAGTGGAAATTCGTGCCGGTGTCGGAGTTCCCGGATATAAAGCCGGCCGCCATCACGAGCGGCTATTACCGGATCAATATGGCAAAAAATGAAGCCCGCTGCATGGAAGTCGATGATAAGGCATACGGGGCCGGCGCCAACATTGCGGTGGGACCGTCCGGCCAGGAGGCCGCGCAGGTCTTCTATGTGCACGCGCTGGGTTCGGGCTGGTACACGCTTGAATCCTGCCTGAGCGGCTGCATGGTCGCCTCGGAAGGAAGCACAGCCGCGACCGGCATCAATATCAGCGTCAGCGCGACGAGCGGAAGCAATAGCCAGCGCTGGTACATTACCGAGTGCGGCGGCCTTTACACGATCGCTTCGGGGGTCAATCAGAAATACGTCGTCGACGTGAGAGGCGCCCTCACGTCTGCCGGCACCAATATACGCCTCTATGAGTCGAATGACTCGATCGCCCAGAAATGGGTCTTCGCGGAAGCGGATGAGCCCGTGGCGGTCCTTCCCGGCGGCACCTACAGCATCACCTGCGCGGCCAACGCCGCGATGGCGGTGTCGATTCCCGCAAAGAATGCAGCGAAGGGCAGCAACGCGGCGCTTTCCGTCTATTCCGGGAACAATTTCCAGAAATTTGTCGTGACGCCGCTGGGCGACGGCACCTACAAGCTGATTGTCGCGGGCAGCGCGATGGCGCTGGACGTTGCGGGCGGTTCGAAGGCGAACAACGCCAATGTGCAGCAGTACTCCTACAACGGCACAATGGCCCAGCGATGGAAGATTGTCGGCTGCCGGGGCATTTTCAAGATCATCGGCGCAGGCAGCGGGAAAGCTCTTGATGCAGCCAGCGGGAAACTGGCTGCAGGCACGAACCTTCAGCTCTATACCGACAACGGGACGAAGGCCCAGCAGTTTAAGTTTACGCCGGTCAGCACAGCCGGAGGATCCGCCGTCGTCACGCAGGAGGGCGGCAAGACCTACGCGGTGGATCCCGCGACCGGGAAGAAATTCCAGATCGAACCGGAGTACCTGAACGACCCGCGGGTCGGTGTGGACGTCTCGGTCGACGATTTCTTTGCCGCGGTGCTCTACACGGAGGCGGGCGGCCAGGGAACTGACGGCATGCTGATGGTCGCCTACGTCATCAAGAACCGCATGGCGAAGGGGATCGAGGCGGCCAGAAAGGGAGCCTACGTGGAGTATCCAGGCACACTGGATATCATGATTTACCAGAAGGAGCAGTGGCAGGTGGCCCGCACCAAGGACAACGGCGATCCGGCACCGCTCGGAAATGTTCTCAGGGACATTCTGCACGGAACGGCGGATTATCTCGGTCACGCCAGACAGGTCGTCGCGCTCGCCAACAAAAATGCAGACATCGTGCTGGCGCGTCAGGCAACGATCTATACGAAGACCGGCGAGAATTCGTCCAACAAGACGACCATGGCGGCGGGGATCCATATCAAGGCGGCTGATTTTAAGTACAATTCCTTCATGACGCCGAAGGCATGGCTGCGCTACGCCCAGGACAACATTCACAGAAAGTTCAAGGCAGATTTCATGGGGAACAACGCATTCCTCTACAGCGGGGCGGAGAAGAGTCAGGGCCACGTTTTCTTCCTGGACGAGGAAGTCTGGTAAGAAGGAGCAGTGTTTGCAAGCAATGAGCCGGCGCGGGAGACAGCCTGCGCCGGCTTTTTGGAGGTAATAAAGTGACGGCAGAACAGGTATTTATCATGCTGGCGGTGATCTTTCTGGTCATCCTTGTTATCGCCGCTCTGCGGAACAACCGGGAGAGGACGAGGCGGAACCTGCGCTTTTTTAGAGCGCGCTACGGGAAAGCCCCTGAAAATGAATACACGGAGGAAGAGCTTGCCTCCGCAGCCTCCTATGCCGCCGGCCGGAAGGAGGAAGGCTTCTACGTTGACGACATCACCTGGAACGATCTCGCCATGGAGGAAATCTATCTCCTCATGAACAATACCGTCTCCTCGCCGGGCGACTCGGTCCTCCTCGACTGGTTCCGCCACCCGGTATTCGACAAGGCGATCCTTGATGAGAGGAACCGGCTGATTGAGCTTTTGCGGAATAATGCCCAGCTCCGGGAGAAGCTGCAGCTTATTCTCTGCAGGGTTCGCCGCGACAGCGGCATTTCCGCGTATGAACTCATCCGGAAGCTGGACGACGCGAAGGAGATCGGCCGGTCGAAGTATCTGATGACAGCGGCCGGAATGTTTGCCGGCTTTGTGCTTCTCTTCATAAAGCCGCTCATCGGCCTCATGCTCATCATCGGCATGCTGGTCATAAACAGCGCCTCCTACATGGGGGGAAACACGACGCTGAAGATCTATATCAAAAGCTTCAAGGCGATCCTCCGGATGATGGATGCCGCCGGAAAGCTCTCGAAGGAGGACATTCCGGAACTGGCGGATATCCTTAAGGAGCTCGGCAGCCTCGAGGGACAGCTGCGCGGCATCAGCCGCGGGTCCTTCCTGGTGACCTCGGAAGCGGGGATCGGCACGGGCCTCGAGGCGGTCCTCATCGAATACCTCAAGATGTTCTTCCACGTCGATCTCATCAAGTTTGACCAGATGCTCGCCGCCTACCGCGGAAATGAGGCGAAGGTCATGCGGATGTTCGAGCTTCTCGGAACGCTCGATACCGTCTGCGCGCTGGCCTCCTTCCGCGAGTATCTGCCGGTGTACTGCAGGGGAGATTTTCATTTTCCGGAGGAAGGGGAAGATCCTGAGATCCGGGCGGAAGAGCTCGTTCATCCGCTTCTTGATCACCCGGTCGGGAACAGCTTTGCGATCCGCGGAGGCAACCTGGTCACAGGTTCCAATGCGTCCGGCAAATCGACCTTCCTGAAATCCGTCGCGATTGCCGCAATCATGGGGCAGACGGTGGACACGGTGCCGGCAGTCTCCTTCAAGTCGCCTTTCCTGAGAGTTCTCTCGTCGATGGCGCTGACGGACAACCTGGCGGGCGGAGAGAGCTATTTTATCGTGGAAATCCGGTCGCTCAAGCGTATCATGGACGCGGCGGCGGACCTTTCTTCAGGCGTCCCGGTGCTCGGTGTCGTGGACGAGGTCCTGAGAGGCACCAACACGATCGAGCGCATCGCCGCCTCCTCGGAGATCCTGTCCGAGCTCGCGAAGCGGCCGGCCATCGTGCTGGCGGCGACGCACGACCTTGAGCTCACCGGTATACTGTCGGGAAGTTACCGGAATCTTCATTTTGAGGAGGAGATCAGGGACGGCGACGTCGTGTTCAGCTACAGGCTTCTGGAAGGTCCGGCTGTGACGCGGAACGCAATCCGCCTGCTGGGGCTGGCCGGGTATGACGAGGACGTTGTGGAAAGAGCGCAGGCGCTGGCGGAACATTTCGAGAGAACCGGCAGCTGGAAGACGGAGGAGAAAAATGCAGACCGTTAAACTGTTTTCGGACGGATCAGCCCGCGGGAACCCGGACGGACCGGGCGGCTACGGGACGATCCTTCAGTATACGGACGCAAAGGGAGAACTGCACGAGCGCGAGTACTCCGAGGGATTCGTGAAGACCACCAACAACCGGATGGAGCTTCTGGGAGTCATCACCGGGCTCGAGCAGTTGAAGCATCCCTGCAGAGTCGAGGTGTATTCCGATTCGCAGTATGTGATCAACGCGTTCGCGAAGGGCTGGCTGTCAAACTGGGTCAGGAACGGCTGGAAGAAGGCCGATAAGCAGCCCGTTTTAAACCGCGATCTCTGGGAGAGACTTCTTGCCGCGGCCCGGCCGCATGAGATCAGCTGGAACTGGGTGAAAGGCCATGCCGGCCACCCGGAGAACGAGCGCTGCGACAGGCTCGCCACAGACGCGGCGGATGCGATGAAAGAAAAGTAGTACTTGTGGTTTTCATTTATTAGTGCTATTATATCTAAAGTTTTTCATACGGAGGCAAATGTTTTGGAAAAATACGGTGTAAACGAACTTCGAAAGATGTTCCTTGACTTCATGGAGTCGAAGGGACATCTCGTCATGAAATCATTTTCCCTGGTTCCCCACAACGACAACTCGCTCCTGCTCATCAACGCGGGCATGGCGCCGCTCAAGCCTTACTTCACGGGCGCTGAGATCCCGCCGAGACGCAGGGTCTCGACCTGCCAGAAGTGCATCCGCACGGGCGACCTCGACAATGTTGGCCATACCGCCCGCCACGGCACATTTTTCGAGATGCTCGGGAACTTCTCCTTCGGCGACTATTTCAAGACCGAAGCAATCCACTGGACCTGGGAATTCCTGACGGAAGTGGTCGGCCTCGACCCGAACCGCCTTTATCCGTCGGTCTATGAGAATGACGACGAGGCGTTCGCGATCTGGCGCGACGAGATCGGCATTCCGGAGAACCGTATTTACCGCTTCGGCAAGGCGGACAACTTCTGGGAGCACGGCGCAGGCCCCTGCGGCCCGTGCAGCGAAGTCTACTACGACCGCGGCGAGAAGTACATGACGGACGAGACGGACACCGAGCCGGGCGGCGAGGGCGACCGTTTCATGGAGATCTGGAACGACGTTTTCACCCAGTTTGAGAACGACGGCAAGGGCAATTACACCACCTTAAAGCAGAAAAATATCGACACCGGCATGGGCCTCGAGCGTCTTGCGGTCGCCGTCCAGGACGTCGACTCGATGTTCGACATCGACACGATCCGCGCGCTGCGCGACCATGTCTGCCGCCTGGCCGGCAAGGAGTACCATGTCGACCACAATGTGGACGTCGACGTCCGCAAGATCACGGACCACGCCCGCGCTTCGACATTCATGATCTCCGACGGAATCATGCCCTCGAACGAAGGCCGCGGCTACGTCCTCCGGAGACTCATCCGCCGTGCGGCCATGGCCGGCCGCCGTCTCGGCATCAAGGGAACTTTCATGTCCGAGCTCGCAAAGACGGTCATCGAGACCTCCGCGGACGGCTATCCGGAACTTCGTGAAAATGAAGTGATGATCCTCGAAGTCCTGAAAAAGGAGGAGGAGACGTTCGGCCGCACGATCGATCAGGGCCTCCGCATCCTTGCCGAGCTCGAGGAGGAGATGGCTTCGAAAAATGAAAAGACCCTCGCGGGCGACAAAGCCTTCCTTCTCTACGACACCTACGGATTCCCGCTCGACCTCACCACCGAGATCCTTAAGGAGAAAGGATACGGTGTCGACGAGGACGGCTTCAAGGCGGCGATGCAGGAGCAGCGGGAGAGAGCCCGCGGCGCGAGAAAGACGACCAACTACAGCGGCAAGGAGCTGACGGTCTACGACCGCCTCGATCCGTCGCTCACGACCGTCTTCACCGGCTATGAGAAGCTGACCGATAACGGTACGGTCACGGCGCTCACCACGGAGGTGACCGAGGAGAGCATCGGCGAGGAAGTGCAGGCGCTCTCCGACGGCACGCGCGGCACGATCATCACCGACACAACCCCGTTCTACGCGACGATGGGCGGCCAGGTCGGCGATACGGGTTTCATTTGCAAGGATAACGCGGAATTCCGCGTTGAGAAGACCGAACCGCTTCTCGGCGGCAAGGTCGCGCACATGGGCGTTGTGACGAAGGGCATGTTCAAGACCGGCGACGCGGTCACGCTCGCGGTCGATGAGGCCGGGAGACTTGCAACCGAGAAGAACCACTCCGGCACGCACCTTCTGCAGAAGGCGCTCAAGCTGGTGCTCGGCGACCATGTCGCCCAGAAGGGTTCCTATGTCTCCGCAGACCGCCTGCGCTTCGACTTTGTCCACTTTAAGCCGATGAGCAAGGAGGAGATCGCGAAGGTCGAGGACATCGTGAACGAGGAGATCCGCAGAAGCATTCCGGTCCGCACCGACGTCATGACGATCGATGAGGCCAGAAAGACCGGCGCGATGGCCCTGTTCGGTGAGAAATACGGCGAGAAGGTCCGCGTCGTCTCGATGGGCGATTTCTCGAAGGAGTTCTGCGGCGGTACGCACGTTAAGAACACGGCAGAGATCCAGGCCTTCAAGATCGTCGGAGAGTCCGGCGTCGCGGCCGGCGTCCGCCGTATCGAAGCGTTGACCGGCGCAAACGTCTTTGCCTACTACAGGGACGTCGAGGAGACGCTGAATGAAGTTGCCGGCGTCCTGAAGAGCACACCGAAGGATGCGGCCGACCATGCGAGAAAGCTCGAGGCTGAGATCAGGGCCTTAAAGAGCGAGATCGAGTCCATGAAGGCGAAAGCCGCCCAGGATTCTCTCGGCGACGCGGCTTCCGAGGCGGAGGATATCTCCGGGATCGCATTTGTCGCAAAAGCGCTCAAGGGCGTCGACGTGACGGGGCTCCGCGAGCTCGGCGATTCGCTGAAGGAGAAGCTTGCCGACTGCGTCATCGTCCTGGCTTCCGACAACGGCGGCAAGGTCAACCTGCTCGTCATGGCTTCCGACAGCGCGGTTAAGAGAGGCGCTCACGCGGGCAACATCGTCCGCGAGGCTGCCAAGGCGGTCGGAGGAGGAGGCGGCGGCCGTCCGAACATGGCCCAGGCAGGCGGCAGGGATGCGGCGAAGATCGGTGATGCGCTTGCGGCGGCAAAGAATGCGCTTACCGGCCAGCTCTCCTGAAGAAATTGCACGGATTTTTGCAAAAAATGCGAAAATGAATTGACGTTTGGGCGAGAACCCGCTATAATAGAAGCACTGCGGCAGTAGTCTGCCGACATTATGACCCCAAGTGGTTTAAGGGGGAGGTGAAATCAATCCATGGCAGGAATCATCGTTAAGGAGAACGAGTCCCTTGACAGCGCGCTCAGAAGATTCAAGCGCAGCTGTGCGAAGGCTGGCATTCAGCAGGAGATCCGCAAGCGCGAGCATTACGAGAAGCCGTCTGTTCGCCGCAAGAAGAAGTCCGAAGCAGCCCGCAAGAGAAAATATAATTGATTTCCGAGAGTCCGCCGCTCTTTTGCGGCGGACTCATTTTTTTGAGGACGCTATGAGCTATGTGATCACGAGATACACGGCAAAAAACAAAAAGGTAAGAGACCCCCTGACCATCGTCCTGGCCGCCGACCTTCACAGTGCGGACACGGGCGGTCACAACCGCGGCCTTCTTTGCGACATCCGGCGCGAGCTGCCGGACCTTATCATCTGCGCCGGAGATATCGTGATGGGGAATGCGGATCATTCAAATGAGGAGGGGCTTCATTTTCTGGAGTCCCTGCCCGGGATCGCGCCGACGTTCCTTGCAAACGGCAACCACGAGCGGCGCCTCAGAACCGCTGAAAAAGAGGGGAAAACGGCCTACAGAAGCCTTATTGACAGGGCGGAGAGGAGCGGCGCGGTCATTTTGAACAACGCCCACGCCGACGTCTCCCTGAAAGGCACCGACATGCGGATCTACGGCGCGGACCTTCCGCTGCGCCTGTACAAAAAATTCCGGAAGCCGCATATCGCTCCTCCGAACCTTGTCCGAAACCTGGGGGAGATCACGGACGACCGTCTTAACATGCTCATCGCCCACAATCCGGAGTTTACGGACGCATACTTCGACTGGGGCGCAGAGATGATCTTTTCCGGACATTACCACGGAGGACTCGTGCGTTCGCCGTTCTCCGGCAGGGCGCTGCTCTCGCCGTACGGGTATTTCTTCCCGAAGTACGGCGTGGGCCATTACGAGAAAAATGAAAAGCACGCGTTCGTCTCCGCAGGTCTCGGCGATCACGCGATCCCGGTGAGGATTTTCGACCCGCACGAACTTGTCGTTGTAAAACTGCTTCCTTCTTAAATAAAAAGGGGATCTTATGGAATTAACCGTCGCTCTTCCCGTGTATGACGGGCCGCTGGACCTGCTCCTCGGCCTGATCGAGAAGAACAAAGTGAATATCTTCGATATCCCGATCGTCACGATCACCGACCAGTATCTCGATTACGTGCGGCAGATGGACCGCGAGGACCTCTCCGTGATGTCCGAGTTCATGGTGATGGCGGCTGAGCTCATTGCGATCAAATGCAAAATGCTGCTGCCCGCCGAGGTGGACGAGGAAGGGGAGGAGATCGACCCGCGCGCTGACCTGGTCGCCCGGCTGATCGAGTACAAGACTTACAAGTACATGTCCTATGAGCTGAAGGACCGGATGAAAGAAGCTGAAAAGAGCTTCTACAAACCGGACACGACACCCCCGGAGGTGAAAAAGTTCCGGCCGGCCGTCGACCCCGCCGATCTCATCGGTGACCTCACCTTAAAGAAGCTGCATGAGGTATTCAATGCGGTGGTGCGGCGGCAGGCGGACAGGGTCGATCCGATCCGATCTTCCTTCGGGACCATCAAGCAGGAGGAGGTCAGGCTCTCGGAGCGCCTCGTCTTTGTGGCGGATTACGCGAAGGAGCACGGGAGGTTTTCATTTTCCGATCTGCTCATGAAAAGAAGAGGCCGCATCAACATGATCGTGACCTTCCTCGCGGTGCTTGAGCTCATGAAATATGGGATCATCGAGGCCAGCCAGGAGGAGATCGCGGGAGATATCCTGATCCAGGCGGTCGAGGGAGCGGACATGGATTCCGTGGACATCGAAAGCGACTTTGAAGGAGCGTCATGATGGAAGATAATAAACTGATCGCAGCAATCGAAGCCATGCTCTTCACCACGGGCAGGGCAATCCGGATCGCCGACATGGCGAAAGCCCTGGAGATGCCTGCAGACGCGGTCAGCCGCGGGGCGGAAGCGCTCGCGAGGCGCTGCGAGGAGGAGGACAGGGGTGTCCGCGTCATCCGTCTTGAGGACGCTTACCAGATGACGACCAGCCGTGAATTCTATGATATCCTGATCCGGCTGGAGACGCAGCCTAAGAAGCCGACCCTCACGGAGGCGCTGCTGGAGACGCTCTCGGTGGTGGCCTACAAGCAGCCGGTCACGAAGCCGGAGATCGAGCGGATCCGCGGCGTTAATTCGGACCATGCGGTAAACCGTCTCATCGAGTACGGGCTGGTCCGTGAGCTCGGGAGAGCGCCGCTGCCGGGACGGCCGATCCTCTTCGGAACGACGGAAGAGTTCTTAAGGCAGTTCGACGTCTCCTCGAAGGACGACCTGCCGGAGATCAGTCCGGTGAGACTGGCGGATTTTCAGGCGGAGGCGGAGAGTGAAGCCGGCGTTACGGTGGATGTTTAAGACCGTATGATGAGGTTTTTGCCGCCGAATCTGAACAAATGTTTAGCTTTTATGAATATGATAGCAGTTGAAAAACCAATTGTTTTGAGCTATTATAGAATGGAACATTTTAGACTTTCTTTATTATGGAGGACAAAAGATGAGTGATACACATAATGCAGCGAGCATAAGGATATCTTCCTTGCTTGACGCAAACAGCTTCGTTCCGATCGGGGCTGGCGTGAAGGCGCGCAGTACGGATTTTTGCCTCAGCGAAAACGCTGCGCCGTCTGACGGCGTGATCACCGGTTTCGGAACGATTGACGGCAGCCCGGTCTATGTCTACAGCCAGGACGCCGCCGTACTCGGCGGAACAATCGGCGAGATGCACGCGAAGAAGATCGTCCGTCTCTACGACATGGCGGCGAAGACCGGCTCCCCGGTCATCGGCATTCTCGATTCGAATGGCGTCAGACTCGAGGAGTCCACGGACGCTCTGGATGCGCTCGGCAGCATTTACGCAGCCATGAGCGCCGCTTCCGGCGTGATCCCGCAGATCGCGATCGTCGCAGGAAACTGCGGAGGAGCGCTCTCCTTTATCCCGGCTCTTTCCGATCTGGTCCTCATGACAGATAAGGCGAAGCTCTTCGTGAACAGCCCGGACGCGATCGAAGGCAGCAATGTTGACGTGCTCGACAATCGGACAGCCGCATTCCAGGCCAAGGCCGGCAACGTCGATTTCGCAGGCACCGAGGAGGAAGTCCTTCAGGCAGCCAGAACGCTTGTCGGCTTCCTTCCGGCGAACAACGAGGATGACGGCGAGATCATCGCCTGCACCGACGACCTGAACCGCGCGACCCCGAATCTCTCCACGCTGAACGATGACGCCGCGAAGATCCTCGAGCAGATCGCGGACAACGGCATTTTCTTCGAGACGAAGAAAGATCATGCGCCGAACATGGTGACCGGCTTCATGCGTCTCGACGGCCAGACGATCGGTGCGGTCGCAAACCGCGGCGCGAAGGATTCCATCTGCGCAGGCGCAGCCAGGAAGGCCGCTTCCTTCATCAACCTCTGCGATTCCTTCAACATCCCGATCTTCATGATCGCGAATGCTTCCGCCTACGGCAGATGCGAGCACTGCGAGAAGATGCTCCCGTTCATGGCTTCGAAGATGATCTATGCCTACACGAACGCGACGGTTCCGAAGGTTACCCTCGTGACCGGCAAGGCTTTTGGCGGCGCTTACATCATGATGGGCTCCAAGGCTCTCGGCGCGGACGTCGTCTACGCATGGCCGGGCGCATCCATCGGTGCGATGGATGCGAAGCAGGCTGCAAAGATCGTCGCGCAGGGCGCTGACGAGAGAGCCGCGGCGAAGAAATTTGCCGAACTTCAGAACAATGTCGCTTCCGCGGCAGCGAGAGGCTATGTGGACACCGTGATCGAAGAGGCTGACACGAGAAAATACGTGATCGGCGCTTTCGAGATGCTCTACACCAAGAAGGAAAACCGCCCGCTGAAGAAGCACGGAACGATTTGAGAAAGGGTGATATGATGAAGAAAATGAAAAGACTGGCATTATGCATCATTGCCCTTGTCATGTCTGCGCTTATCTTCACCGGCTGTGAGAAGACCTCCTCTCAGATCGAGACGGAAGCGGTAGCAGCTATCCGCGAGGCGAATATCGAGAGCATCAGAGAGTACACAGAGCTTCAGTTCTGCTCGATGCTTACACAGGCAGCTTATGAGGATTTCGCAAACTACAGGGACATGCAGCAGGTGCTGATCAGCTACACGTTTGACAATGATCTCGACGCCCGCTGGAAATATTTCACGGAGCTTCACGGCAAGTGCGTGGAGGCTGTCGTCGATGAGACGATGCGTGAAGGGTATGAGTACACGAGCCGTATCATCATGACCGGCGAGGACAACAGGCAGATGGCGCTCACCATCACCTACGATGTGAACGCCCGTCCGTACAAGACCACGATCGCAGAGTATGAAGATGACTCCCAGCAGACATTCGGCCAGAAGATGGCGGTTGCCGGCGGCAACACGATCATCGGCCTCCTCGTCGTCTTCGCGGTTCTCATCCTGCTGTCCCTTATCATCTACTGCTTCAAGTTCGTGAACCAGGCGCAGCTTCCGCCGACAAAGAAGGCGGCTCCGGCACCTGCTCCGGCCCCTGCACCGGCTCCGGTTAAAGCTGCTCCGGCAGCATCTGCGGAAGCCCCTGCAGCTTTAGAAAATGACCCGGCCCTCATCGCTGTCATCGCGGCTGCGATCGCGGCGGCAGAGGACAAGCCTGTCGAGGGATTTGTTGTCCGCTCTGTCAGAAGAATCAAAACAAATAAACGGCGCTGATGCCTTCCGCTAAACTTGCGGTTCTATACTAAGGAGGAAAATCAAAATGAAAAATTATACCATCACAGTCAACGGCGTAGCATACAGCGTCACGGTTGAGGAGACAGCAGCGGGTGCGGCTCCGGTCGCAGCGGCAGCTCCGGCACCGGCTCCGGCGGCAGCAGCTCCGGCTCCGGCAGCAGCTCCGAAGGCAGCTCCGGCAGCGGCAGGCTCCATCGAAGTTACCGCTCAGGTTCCGGGCAAGGTCTTCAAGATCGTTGCCAATGTCGGCCAGGCAGTCAAGGCCGGCGACAGCATCATCATCCTTGAATCCATGAAGATGGAGATCCCGGTCGTTGCACCGGAAGACGGCACGGTTGCCGGCATCAACGTCGCTGCGGGCGACGCAGTCGAGAGCGGCGACCTTCTCGCTACCATGAACTAATACTTACGGAGGCCGGTAAATGGATATATTAGGAACACTGTCAAATCTGATTCAGCAGACAGCCTTCCTGAATCTGACCGTAGGAAACTACATCATGATCCTGGTTGCTCTGGTGTTTCTGTATTTGGCAATTGCGAAAGAATATGAGCCGCTCCTTCTGGTTCCGATTGCTTTCGGCATGCTGCTCGTCAATATCTATCCGGATATTATCGCGGCACCTTCCGAGACGTCGAACGGCATCGGCGGACTTCTTTACTACTTCTACGTGATGGACGAATGGTCGCTTCTCCCGTCCCTGATCTTCATGGGCGTCGGCGCAATGACGGACTTCGGTCCCCTGATCGCGAACCCGATCTCCTTCCTGATGGGCGCTGCGGCACAGTTCGGCATCTATATCGCCTACTTCATGGCGATTGCGCTCGGATTCAACGGCAGATCGGCCGCTGCCATCTCCATCATCGGCGGCGCTGACGGCCCGACCTCTATTTTCCTTGCGTCTAAGCTCGGCCAGACTTCTCTCCTCGGACCGATCGCGGTTGCGGCTTACTCCTACATGTCGCTCGTCCCGATCATCCAGCCGCCTGTCATGAAGCTCTTCACGACAGAGTCCGAGAGAAAGATCAAGATGGGTCAGCTCCGGAACGTCTCCAAGCTTGAGAAGATCCTGTTCCCGATCGTCATCACGATCGTCGTCTGCATGATCCTCCCGACCACGGCACCGCTCGTCGGTATGCTGATGCTCGGCAACCTGTTCCGTGAGAGCGGTGTTGTCCGCCAGCTCACAGAGACCGCTTCCAACGCTCTTATGTACATCGTCGTTATCCTGCTCGGCACATCCGTCGGTGCGACAACTTCCGCCGAGGCATTCCTGAATGTCTCCACGCTGAAGATTGTCGTCCTCGGCCTGATCGCATTCGCGTGCGGCACATTCGGCGGTGTCATGCTCGGAAAAGTGCTGTGCAAGGTCACAAACGGCAAGATCAATCCGCTGATCGGTTCGGCCGGCGTTTCCGCCGTCCCGATGGCGGCGCGTGTCTCCCAGAAGGTGGGTGCGGAATATGATCCGACCAACTTCCTTCTCATGCATGCGATGGGCCCGAACGTCGCTGGCGTTATCGGTACGGCTGTCGCCGCCGGTACGTTCATGGCTATTTTCGGCATCTAAAATAGAACAAGGAGAATATTATGGCAGACGTTAAAAAACCTGTTCAGATTACTGAGACGATCCTGCGTGACGCGCATCAGAGTCTCATTGCTACACGTATGACGACCGATGAGATGCTTCCGGCGGTTCCGATGCTCGACGAGATCGGCTACCGTGCGGTCGAGTGCTGGGGCGGCGCTACCTTCGATGCAGCGCTCCGTTTCCTGCACGAGGATCCGTGGATCCGTCTTCGCAAGTTCCGTGAGGGCTTCAAGAAGACCAAGCTTCAGATGCTGTTCCGCGGCCAGAACATCCTCGGCTACAAGCCGTATCCGGATGACGTTGTCACCTATTTCGTTCAGAAGTCCGTTGCCAACGGCATCGACATCATCCGTATCTTTGACTGCCTGAACGATCTTCGCAACCTCGAGACCTGCGTCAAGGCAGCCAAGAAAGAGGGCGCTGAGGCTCAGATCGCTCTTTCCTACACACTGGGCGATGCCTACACCCTTGATTACTGGACCAACATGGCCAAGGAGATCGAGGCTATGGGCGCTGACTCCATCTGCGTCAAGGACATGGCGGGACTTCTTGTCCCGAAGGCAGCTACCGAGCTCGTCACCGCGCTCCGCGCAGGCTCCAAGCTTCCGATCGAGATGCACACACACTACACCTCCGGCGTTGCTTCCATGACTTACATGAAGGCTGTCGAGGCCGGTGCCGACATCATCGACTGCGCAATCAGCCCGTTTGCTCTGGGTACTTCCCAGCCGGCAACCGAAGTCATGGTCGAGGCCTTCAAGGGCACCGAGTATGACACGGGTCTTGACCTTACAAAGCTTGCCGAGATCGCTGACTACTTCCGTCCGATCCGCGAGAAATACCTTGAGAACGGCCTCATGAACCCGAAGAACATGGGCGTCAATATCAAGACCCTGCAGTATCAGGTTCCGGGCGGCATGCTTTCCAACCTGACCAGCCAGCTGGCTAACTTCAAGGCTGAGGACAAGTTCTACGACGTTCTCGAAGAGGTTCCGCGTGTCCGTAAAGACATGGGCGATCCGCCTCTCGTCACTCCGTCTTCCCAGATCGTCGGCACACAGGCTGTTATGAACGTCGTTACCGGCGAGCGCTACAAGGTCGTTCCGAAGGAGACCAAGGACATGTTCCTCGGCCGCTACGGCAAGTCCACAAAGCCGTTCGATCCGGAAATCCAGAAGAAAGTCATCGGCGACGAAGTTCCGATCACCTGCCGTCCGGCAGACCTTATCCCGGATATGCTTCCGGAGTATGAGGAGAAGATCGCCGCTTACAAGCAGATGGATGAGGATGTCCTCACCTACGCTCTGTTCCCGGAAGTCGCGATGGATTACTTCAAGTACAGAGAAGCCCAGCAGACCGGCGTTGACGCGAAGGCGGCCGACACCGAGAACAAGGCTTATCCGGTATAATTAAGATACAGTCCGGGGACGGTTCCTGGGGGACGGTTCTTGGAAAACGGTTCATTTGGGGACGGTTCCTGGGGGACGGTTCTTGGAAAACGGTTCATTTAGAACCGTTTTTACGAGAACCGTCCTTGGGAACCGTCCCTGTGTTTTATGAGTGAAGAAGATGAACATAGTGATCATCGGCGGCGGCGCCTCGGGCATGATGGCCGGCATCCTCCTCGGCGAGGAGGGCCATCGGGTGACTCTGGTCGAGCAGAACGAGAAGCTCGGCAAGAAGCTCTACATCACCGGGAAAGGCCGCTGCAATTTTACAAATGACTGTTCGGAAAATGAATTTCTGGACGCCGTCCTCACAAACCCCCGTTTCATGTACAGTGCGCTCGGCGTCATGAATCCGCAGGACACGATCGCGCTCTTTGAAAAGTGGGGCCTTCGGACGAAGGTCGAGCGCGGAAGGAGGGCATTTCCGGCCTCAGACAAATCAGCGGATGTCCTTGACATGCTGAAGCGGAAGCTTAAGGATGCGCATGTGAAGGTGCTGCTCGATACGAGGTGCGCGAGAATTTCATTTGATGAGAGCGGTGTGAACGGCGTGTATATCGAGAAGGCGGCGCGGAAGGCGGAGCGCGAGGCAGGCGTCCACCGCTTTGAGGAGGAGAAGTTTGCGGGAGCGAAGGAGACGTTTCTTACGGCAGAGCGCGTGATCGTGGCGACCGGAGGCATTTCCTACCGTTCCACCGGGGCGACCGGGGACGGCTACCGCTTTGCGAAGGAAGCCGGCCTTAAGGTCACGGAGACCAGACCCTCGCTTGTGCCGATCGTCTGCGCGGACGAATACATCCGGGATATGCAGGGGCTCTCCCTTAAGAATGTGTCACTGATTGTCAAAAGCGGCAAAAAGATACTCTTTGACGAGCAGGGCGAGCTTATGTTCACCCACTTCGGGATCACGGGGCCGCTGGTTCTGTCCGCATCCGGCCGCATAGGGGGACTCATCGGCAAAAAGCCATTGACCTCCTATATCGATTTAAAACCCGCCGTGACGGAGGAGATGCTGGACAAGCGCTTCCTTAGCGTCTTTGCGGAAAATCAGAACCGAACGCTTGTGAATGCCCTTTCCGGCATCTATCCGTCGGGTATGATCCCGGTGATACCGGCCGCGGCCGGCATATCGCCGGAGAAGCGCGTACATGACCTCACACGAGCCGACAGGGAGGCTCTGATCGCGGCAACCAAGCGGTTTCCGCTCACGTTTACGTCGCTCAGGGGCTTCGAGGAGGCGGTCGTCACCCAGGGCGGCGTCTCCGTGAAGGAGATCGACCCCAGGACCATGGAGGCGAAGCGGGTGAGAGGACTTTATTTTACGGGAGAAGTGCTGGATCTCGACGCGCTGACCGGCGGCTACAACCTGCAGATCGCCTGGTCGACGGCGGCGGCCTGCGCGAAGAACATGACCTGAGGAAGGAGAGAATGAGATGAATATTGCGATAGACGGACCGGCAGGTGCCGGCAAGAGCACCATTGCAAAGCTTGTGGCGAAGGAACTCGGAAACATCTATGTGGATACCGGCGCGATGTACCGGGCCATCGGGCTTCATGTGCTGCGCTCCGGCATTGATCCGGACGATACGAAACTCCTTGAGGCCGCGGCCGACAAGGCGGATGTGACGATCCGGCATATCGGCGATGAGCAGCATGTCATTTTAAACGGTGAGGATGTAAACGGGTTCATCCGCAACGAAAAGGTCAGCCAGATGGCCAGCATCGTCTCCGCAAACGGCTTCATCAGACGTAAGCTCGTGAGACTTCAGCAGGCCATGGCAAAAGAGACGGCCGTCGTCATGGACGGACGCGATATCGGAACCGTGGTGCTGCCGGATGCGGATGTGAAAGTTTATCTCACAGCCAGCAGCCGTGTGAGGGCGGAGAGAAGGATGAAGGATTATCTCGGAAAAGGCCAGGAGAGCCCGTCTCTTGAGGAATTGATTCGGGAGATCGAGGAACGGGATGAACGGGACATGACCCGTGAGGAATCACCTCTTCGGCAGGCGGAGGACGCAGTCCTCATCGACAGCTCCGATATGACGATCGATGAGGTGGTCGGAGCCATCCTGAAACTTGCCGGTCGATAAAAGTTGACATAACAAAATTATGTAAATTGCGGAGATCTATATGCAGGTAAAAGTCGCAAAATCCGCCGGTTTCTGTTTCGGCGTGAAGCGCGCCGTGAAGATCGTCTACGACGAGATCGAGAAGGGCGGCTCGAAAGTTTATACGATGGGACCGATCATCCATAACGAGCAGGTCGTGGCAGATCTGGCCGCAAAGGGCGTGCGCACGATCAACGACGACCTCTACTGCGAAGAGGAAGGGCGCTATCCGGGACCGGGTGACTGCATTATCGTGCGGTCCCACGGCGTCTCCCGGGAAATGCAGGAGAAGCTCGAGAGGACGGGAGCCCGCATCGTCAGCGCGACATGCCCATTTGTAACGAAAATTCACGAAATAGTTGCCAGAAAGAGCGAGTTGGGCTATTATATAGTCATCATAGGAAATCCGAAGCACCCTGAGGTAATCGGGATCAGAGGATGGGCGTCGGGAGATTGCAGCGTCATTGAAACCGGGGAAGAAGCACAAAAACTCCAGATAGATGTAAATAAAAAGGTCTGGGTAGTCTCTCAGACCACATTTAATTACGAAAAATTTCAAGAATTGGTTGAAATTATTGAAAGTTTGGGGTATGATGTAGAGGTTACGAATACTATCTGCAGTGCGACAAAAGAACGGCAGATAGAGGCAATGGAACTGGCCCGGGAGTCGGACGCGATGATTGTGATCGGCGGAAAGCATTCTTCCAACACCCAGAAGCTGTACGATATCTGCAGGGATCAGTGTAAGGATACTTACTATATACAGACACTCGATGATTTGGTAACCGTCAATTTCCAATCCGATAGCTGTGTAGGTATTACTGCTGGAGCTTCCACGCCTAATACTATAATACAGGAGGTTGTTTCAAATGTCAGAAGAACAGAGCTTTGACGAGATGCTTGATCAGAGCTTCAAAACCATCAGGAACGGAGAGGTAGTCGAGGGAACCGTCATCGATGTCAAGCCGGACGCCGCGTTTATCAACATCGGATACAAGGCCGACGGCATCCTTACAAAGGATGAGTACAGCAATGACAACATTGACCTTACAACGGTCATCAAGCCGGGCGACAAGCTGGAAGTCAAGATCCTGAAAGTCAATGACGGTGACGGACAGGTCATTCTTACCTACAAGCGCCTTGCGGCTGAGAAGGGCAGCAAGCGTCTCGAGGAAGCTTTCAACAATCACGAGATCCTTACCGCTAAGGTTTCTCAGGTCCTGAAGGGCGGTCTCACCGTGAACGTCGAGGATACCAGGATTTTCATCCCGGCAAGCCTTGTCTCCGACGTCTTCGAGAGAGATCTCACCAAGTACCAGGATCAGGAGATTCAGTTTGTCATCACCGAGTTCAATCCGCGCAGACGCCGCATCATCGGCAACCGCCGCGAGATCCTCGTCGAGCAGAAGAAGGAAGCTGCCCGCGAGCTCTTCGAGCGCATCCAGCCGGGTGATGTCGTCGACGGCGTCGTCAAGAACGTTACCGATTTCGGAGCATTTGTCGATCTCGGCGGCGCTGACGGCCTTCTTCACATCTCCGAGATGTCCTGGGGCCGCGTTGAGAACCCGAAGAAGATCTTCAAGGTCGGCGAGCCGCTCACCGTCCTCATCAAGGACATCAAGGGCGAGAAGATCGCTCTGTCCCTGAAGTTCCCGGAGCAGAATCCGTGGATCGAGGCTGCCAACAGCTTCGGCATCGGTTCCGTGGTTTCCGGCCGCGTTGCACGTATGACTGATTTCGGCGCATTTGTCGAGCTGCTTCCGGGCGTTGACGCTCTGCTGCATGTCTCCCAGATCTCCAGAGATCACGTCGACAAGCCGTCGGATGTCCTTCGCATCGGCCAGGAGATCGAGGCCAAGGTCGTTGATTTCAACGCAGACGAGCACAAGATCTCTCTTTCCATGAAAGCGATCGAGCAGGATCGTCCGGCTGAGGATACTTCGGTCTACACCGCTGAATAATCCTCATCAGAAAGAAAATGAAAGGCACAGCCGGATGGTTGTGCCTTTTTGATGCGCTGATTCATAAAAATGCAAACCCATTTAACCGGGCAGAAGATCCGGCAGTCAGCCGGTAAGGAGGTAGGAAAACACGCTCACCGCATACCGCCGAAGCGCCTGCTCGTCCGAGAGAAACGCGTCCGAGCACCGGAAGAGGGTGAAGCAGTTCTCGCGGACCGCCTTCTCCTTGCGGCTCTTCGCCACGGAGGCGGAGATGGATTTGTGCACCGCGTATCCTTCCTTCGGCAGGAACTCGTAGTCGGAGACGTTGGTGTAGTAACGGCGGAGATAACCGTCAAAGACGGCGGCGGTGAGATTTACCTTATCCCCTGAAGCATCGAGTGTAAACGGGCCGTCTTCCGCATATATCTTCGCCGGCAGATGAAAAGCAGGCGCAAGCTCTAAAAGGAGCCTTTCCCCTTCATTTCGGGCGGCGGAGACGGCAAAGCTGCCGACTGGAAAGCGTTCAAGCAGGAGAAGCGAGGTGAGCAGCAGCTCTTTTTCGGCGTCGGAGGGAGCGCACTGCACTTCATTTTCCGGGAAAAGCGTCATATAGCCGGCCAGCTTATGAGACGGGAGCCTTAAAAGCGGGTCAAACTGTTTTAACCGGAGCAGGAGATCGAGATGAGCCTTCTCCCTGAACGGGTTGTCCAGACGATAGGCCTCGTATTTTTTTGTGAGGTGCGGGAGATCAAAGCTGGTCCCGTTGAAGGTGATGACCAGCCGGATCGCGGCGAGCGCCTCGGCAAGCCCGATCAGGATATCGAAGTCGTCGGACTCCTTCTCGAGCGTCCAGACGGTCTCTGTCGGGGGTTCATTTTCAGAAATAAGCGTGATGAGCCGCACCTCGGTGAGCAGCGAGGTGCGGTAGTAGCGCGTCGAGGCCGTGATGTCGAGGACCGCCGCGGGCGTTTCGGGGATGTAAAAGCTTTTTATCTGTGGTTTGATCAGCTGTTTTTTCATGGATTTACCGCCTTTTCTTTATTATATACCATTTTGGGAGTGCAGTGGCGGGGAAAATGTGCTATTATAAGTGAAACTTCGTTCGATTGGCGGTATGAACATGAAATTCCTGCGAAAAGCGGACCTTATACTCATCATAGTGCTGGCGCTCATCCCCTGCGCGATGCTTTTTTACAATATAAAGACGGCACGGGCGATGACCGGCGCATATCTGTCCGTCGTTGTCGACGGCTGGGAGACCGGCAGGTACGATCTTGACAAAGATCAGACGATCCGTATCGGCGACACCAATATCTGCGAGGTGAAGGACGGGCGCGTCCGGATGATCCGGGCAGACTGCCCCGACCAGATCTGCGTGCACTCGAGCGATATCGGGGCGGAGGGCGGCATCATCGTATGTCTCCCGAACAGGGTGATCCTCGAGATCAGAGAGGCAGACGACACGATCGACACCGGACTCGACGGGGTCGCAAGGTGAGGGGGGCATGATGAGTCAGAAAATACCTTCCTACAACGGCGGCGTCGGCTCCCGGACCGCGTATCTGGGGCTTTTTATGGCCCTTGCAATCATATTCGGCTACATCGAATCGCTGATTCCCGTGCCGGTGCCCGTGCCGGGCATGAAGCTCGGCCTCACCAACCTGGTGATCGCGGCGATCCTGTATCTCTACTCATGGCGGGAGGCGATCGTCATTTCCGCCCTGCGCGTGGTGGTGCTCGGCTTCCTGTTCGGAAACATGTTCAGCATCGTCTACGGGCTCTCAGGGGCAGTCTTAAGCCTCATCGTGATGGCGCTCCTTAAGAAAACTGGCCTGTTCTCCGTCGTCGGGGTGAGCTGCGGGGGCGGCGTCGCGCACAACACGGGCCAGGTGATCGCCGCGACATTTCTCGTGACGGGCTTTCCCTGGCGCTGGTACCTGCCGATCCTCATGATCGCGGGGCTCATCGCGGGACTTCTCATCGGGATCGCGGACGCGATCATTCTTCCGCGGATCAGCCGCATCGGCGTCCTGCAGACTAAATAAATCCGGAGAATTCATATGTACGCATATATAAAGGGAATACTCGCGGCGGTGCGCACCGAATCGGTCGTCCTCGAGAACAACGGGATCGGCTACAATGTGCTTGTGCCGGCGCATTTTACAGAGGGGCTTGCGATCGGGGACGAGGTGACGGCCTACACGCATTTTTCGGTGCGGGAGGACGCGATGCAGCTCTTCGGCTTCAGGTCGGAGGATGAGCTGGAGATCTTCCGCCTGCTTCTTTCGGTCAGCGGGATCGGTCCCAAGGGAGCCCTCGGCGTCCTCAACGGCCTCACGGCGGACGAGCTGCGCTTCGCGGTGCTCTCGGACGACGCGGCTTCCATCGCGAAGGCGCCCGGGATCGGCAAAAAGACCGCGCAGAAGATCATTCTGGAACTGAAGGACAAGCTGGATCTTGAGGAGGCCTTCGAGAAGAAAGCCGCCGGCGCGGCGGAAGTGCCTCTTTCCGGCAAGGATTCGCCTGAGTCCGAAGCGGTTCTGGCTCTCACGGCGCTCGGCTACGCGAGCCGCGACGCCCTGAAGGCGGTGAAGAAGGCCGCGGCAGCCGGCACACCGGCGAATGACGTGGAAGCCCTGCTCAAGGCGGCTTTACGAGAACTCTGAAGAAAGGTGAGTACAGATGCCTGTCAAACGGAAACTCACGACCGAGGCCATGCCGGAAGATGTGAAGATGGAGAAGACCCTCCGTCCTCAGCTCCTCAAGGATTATATCGGCCAGGAAAAATTAAAATCCAACCTCAAAGTCTATATCGACGCGGCCAAAATGCGCGGCGACTCCCTCGACCACGTCCTGTTCTACGGGCCTCCGGGCCTCGGCAAGACGACGCTGGCCGGGATCATCGCGAACGAGATGGGGACGCACCTCAAAGTCACTTCCGGACCGGCGATTGAGAAACCCGGCGAGATGGCGGCCATCCTGAACAACCTGCAGCCCGGGGATATTCTGTTTGTGGATGAGATCCACCGCCTGAACCGGCAGGTCGAGGAGGTCCTCTATCCGGCGATGGAGGATTTTGCGATCGATATCGTGATCGGAAAAGGGGCGACAGCCCGGTCGATCCGGCTGGATCTGCCGCATTTCACGCTGGTCGGCGCGACGACGAGGCCGGGCATGCTGACGGCACCCTTAAGGGACCGCTTCGGCGTGATCGACCATCTGGAATACTACAGCACCGAGGAACTCATGGAGATTGTCCTCCGGTCCGCGAGGCTGCTTGACGTTGCGATCGATCTTGACGGCGCGAGACAGCTCGCCAGGCGCTCGCGCGGGACGCCGAGGCTGGCGAACCGTCTGCTCAAGAGAGTGCGCGATTTTGCGCTGGTCCGCTACGACGGGGCTGTCACGGAGGAGGTGGCCAACGACGCGCTGGATCTGCTCGACGTGGACCAGTACGGGCTTGAGATGCTGGACCGCCGGATCCTCACAACAATGCTGGAGCGCTTCGGCGGCGGTCCGGTCGGCCTTGAGACGCTCGCGGCGACGATCGGGGAGGATCCCGGCACGATCGAGGACGTCTATGAGCCGTATCTCCTCAAGATCGGCTTTCTTACAAGGACGCCGCGGGGCCGCATTGTGACGCGGGAAGCCTGCGCGCATCTGGGTTATCCGGTACCCGAGGGACTTTGACGGGATCGTTCCTGCCGCTTGATTTTTCGGCATTTTTCATATATGATGGAACAGGTATATTATTCATGAGAGGGAGGCGGCCATGTCTGCAAAAAATACGGTTACCGTCGTGATCGGGGGCAAAATCATCCGCTTGAGCGGCTATGAGAGCGAAGATTATCTCCAGAAAGTGTCCCAGTACATCAACAACAAACTGAAAGAGCTGGCGGAGATCCGCGGCTACAGCCACATGACGCAGGAGATGCGGTCCGGCCTGCTGTCCCTTAACATAGCGGACGATTATTTCAAGGCCAAGAACCAGGCGGATCTCTTCGACGAGGAGCTGCGCCGCAAGGAACAGGAGATCTACGAACTCAGGCAGGCGCTTGCGGATCTGGAGGCGAAAAATGACGCCCAGAAAACCCGCAGAGACGCCGAGACGCGGACGAATACGCAGGGGAACCAGAGAAACCGCCGCTGAGATCTGTCCGTAAACAATAAAGAACCGGGGGCGAGGAGAGATGCCGCGCCTCTTTTTTTCATGATACGAGGAGACTATGAAGACTGAACTTCTGGCGCCTGCGGGCTCTGTGGAAGGGCTCAAGGCGGTCATTGCCGCGGGAGCGGATGCGGTCTATATCGGGGGGACCCGCTTCGGGGCGAGAGCCTACGCGGACAATCCCGGCGAGGACGCGCTTCTTGACGCGATCGATTACGCGCACCTTCGCGGCGTGAAGGTCTACATGACCGTCAACACGCTGCTTAAGGAAAATGAAATAAAGGAGCTGCCCGCCTACCTCGCCCCCTATGTGGAGCAGGGACTCGACGCCGTGCTTGTCCAGGACATGGGAGTCCTGCGGGTTTTGAGAAGGACATTTCCGTCGCTGCCGCTGCACGCCAGCACGCAGATGGCGGTCACGGGGCCTGCAGGGGCTTCCTTCTTGAAGGATCAGGGCATTGTGCGCGTCGTGCCGGCCCGTGAGCTCTCCCTCCGGGAACTTAAAACCATACATGACGAGAGCGGCCTTGAGGTGGAGGCATTTGTGCACGGAGCGCTCTGTTTCTGCTATTCGGGCATGTGCCTTTTTTCAAGCATGCTCGGAGGCCGAAGCGGAAACCGCGGCCGCTGCGCGCAGCCCTGCCGTCTGCCTTACCGGCTTTTGAGCGGTGACAGACAGGCCTCGGGAGAACTTCTGAGTCTCAGGGACCTCAATACAATAGAGATCCTGCCGGATCTCATCGAGGCCGGCGTCTCATCGCTCAAGATCGAAGGGCGCATGAAACAGCCCGAGTATGCGGCAGGCGTCGTTTCCGTTTACCGGAAATATCTCGATCTTGCCCTCACGGATCCGAAAGGTTACCGCGTTGATCCGGCCGATGCGGAGATCCTGCGCACACTCTTCTCCAGGACCGGTTTCACGGACGGGTATCTGGAGCCGAAGCGCGGGAAAAATATGATGACTGAAGGCTCCCGCGAACTCACCAGAAAAGAGGAGGCGAAGAGAAACGGCCTCTATGAGAAGATCCGCGCCGCCTATATGGCGACGGAGGATGCGGTCCCGCTCACAGGCGAGGCGGAAGTGTATCCCGGCAAGGCGGCAAGGCTCGTCCTCAGCGCGGCCGGTAAGGAAATGACGGTCGAACTCACGGGCGATGAGGTCATGAAGGCCGAAAAGGCCGGCCTGACTGCCGGCCGGATCCGGGAGCAGCTCGCAAAGACCGGCGGGAGCGGGTTTTATTTTAAGGAATTAGTCGTAAAGACGGACGGGCAGGCGTTCGTGCCCATGGGGACTCTGAACGCGATGAGAAGGCAAGCGCTTTCGAAGATCCGGGAAGCGATGCTGGCGCCTTACCGGCGCGAGGCGAACGCGGATCCCGGTACAGAGCCGGCTGAGAAGGTCCCGGAAAGATCGCCTGAGGACCGTCCCTGGCGCATCGCCGCGCTCGTCTCCGAAAAAGACCAGCTCAAGGAGGCCCTTTTAAGTCCGGATACGGACACGGTGATCGCCGAGAGCTCGCTGCTTTACAGCGAAGGCTCCGCGAAGGCGGTGCGGGAAGCGGCGGCCTTCATCGACCGCTGCCGGGAAGCCGGCAAGCGCGCGGAGATCGCGCTTCCTTACGTTGTGCGGGAAAGAGAGGGAAAGGCGCTCTTTGAAGCCGCCGGGCAGCTCGCGGAGAAGGGCCTTTCGGCATTTCTTGTCAGGAATCTCGAGAGCCTTGCAAAACTCTGTCAGGCAGGATTCGCCTCTCTCGTGCGGCCGGACGCGTATCTCTACACGATGAACAGCGAGGCGATCGCCTTTTTCCGGGAGCTCGGCGTGACCGGCAATACAGTCCCCTGGGAGCTCAACCGCGGGGAGATCCTGCACCGGGACAACGCCGGGAGCCGTATCTTCGTGTACGGGCGGACGCCTCTCATGGTGACGGCCCAGTGCCTTCGGAAAAATGCCTCCGGCTGCACGAAGAAACCCGGGTATGTGATGCTGACGGACCGGAAGGGGGTTCATTTTCCGGTAAAATGCGACTGTTCCTTCCGCACCAACATCATCTGTAACAGCGAGCGTCTGATGCTCTTTGGCGAGGCGGATACCCTTAAGCGTGCAGGCCTGCGCGAGGCGGTCCTTCTGTTCACGGACGAGGACGCCGGCGGGACGAAGGCGGCCCTTGCCCTGGCGGGCGATATCCTTAAGAGAGGGATGACGCCTGAGATCAGGGGAAAGTATACGAAAGGACATTTTAATCGAGGAGTCGAATGAACGTTATCACACAGCTTTCCAGATATTTTTTCATTATCCTCATGCTGTTTTTCACGGTGGAGGATTACCTGTATTTCGGGAAGGGCTCGGATGAGGCGAGAGACCGGCTGATCAGCCGCCAGATCATCATCACGCACGTCTTTGTCATCAGCGGTTTTCTCCTGCTGTTCCTGCACCAGCGGGATATGCGGCTGCTGATCCTGGCGGCGGGGATCATCGTCTATTTCATCCTGACGATCGGCCTCTATCAGGCGCTCTACCCGAGCGCTTCGATGCTGCTCGCGAACAACATGCTGATGATGCTGGGCGTGGGCTTCATCATGATCGCGCGTCTCGATATCGATAAGGCAATCATGCAGGCGCTGATTGCGGCGGGATCGACGGTCATTGCGTTCCTGGTCCCGGTGATCATCCGGAAAATGAAATTCCTGCGCAGACTCACCTGGTTCTATGCCGTCGTCGGCCTGGCGGCGCTCGGGGCGGTCCTTGTGCTCGCGACGGTCAGCGGCGGAGCGAAGCTTTCCGTCGAAATCGGGGGATTTACACTGCAGCTCTCTGAACTTGTGAAAATCACGCTCGTCTTTTTCCTGGCGGCAAAGCTGGCTGACGACAAAAGCTTTCACTCGGCAGCCGTCGCGACCGTGGTCGCAGCCATGCACGTCGGTATCCTGGTCCTGTCGAGGGATCTCGGTACAGCCGTTGTCTTTTTCGCTGCCTATATCGTGGTCGTGTTCGTCGCGACCGGCAAGCTCAGGTATCCGCTGGTCGGGCTTGCAGGAGGCAGCGCTGCCGCGGTGCTCGCCTACTATCTGTTTGGGCATGTCAGGGCCCGTGTGACAGCCTGGCAGGACCCGTTCGCGGTCTATGAGACCTCCGGTTACCAGATTGTACAGGGGCTTTTCGGCATCGGAGCCGGCGGCTGGCTCGGCACCGGCCTCGGCGAAGGCAGCCCCGGAATGATCCCGGTTGCGATCAAGGATGCGATCTTTGCGGCGATCTGCGAGGAGTTCGGGAGCATATTTGCGATCTGCCTGCTGCTCGTTTGCATGAGCATGTTCCTGCTGATCGTTTCGATCTCCATGCGGATCCGCAATGTCTTCTACAAGCTGATCGCGATCGGACTCGGCGCGGAGTACGCGATCCAGGTCTTTCTCACGGTCGGAGGCGTGACGAAATTCATACCGCTGACAGGTATCACGCTGCCGCTCATCAGCTACGGCGGTTCTTCGGTCATGAGCACGATCATCCTGATCGCGATCGTCGAGGGGCTCTACATCCTGCGGCACGACGAGGATGAGGAGGAACAGGAAATGATCCGCCACAATGCGCGCGAGCGCGTCAGGGCGGAGGAAGGAGAGTTCCATGGCGAAACGAAGATATGAACCGGTGCCGCCGCCCGGAAGGATCGAGCGGGAAGAGCGGGAGCGCGCCGAGGAGATGAAACGGCGCGAGGACGCCATGACTGTCCTGAAGCGCAGAAGAGAGGAGTACAGGAAGGCAAAGAAGGATGAGGAAATGCTGCTCAAGGCGGCTGCCCGGAAGACAAACAGGCCGTATCTGTTCATTTCCGCGGCCTTCCTCCTGCTGTTCATCAGCCTGATTGGCTACCTGGCCTATTTTAATATATCTTTACGTGACAGGATCCTGGCAAACCCTTATAATAAAAGGCAGGATACGCTGAATGAGTACGTGATCAGGGGTGATATCCTCTCGAGAGACGGTGCGATCCTCGCGCATACGGACGTCCGTGAGGACGGCAGCGAGAACCGTGTCTACCCGTACGGGAGCATGTTTGCCCACGTGGTCGGCTATTCCGTGCTCGGGCGGAGCGGACTGGAATCCCAGCTCAACTACGATCTGCTGTCCTCCCACAACGCGGTGGTCGACCGGATCATGAACGAGTTTGAGAATAAACGGAATCCCGGAGATACGGCCGTGACAACACTCGATGCGGACGTCCAGGCCGCCGCCGGCGCCGCGCTCGGTTCCCGGCAGGGAGCCATCGTTGCGATGAGCCCTTCCTCGGGCGATATCTACGCGATGCTCAGCAAACCGGATTTTGATCCGAATTCCATCGAGGCCGACTGGGAGGCGATCGTCGGCAATGAGAGCAACAGCCAGCTCCTGAACCGGGCGCTGCAGGGCCTCTATCCGCCGGGATCGACCTTCAAGATCGTGACGGCGCTCAGCTTTATGCGGGCGAATCCGGATTTTGAGAATTTCATTTTCAACTGCGAGGGGTCGCTCACGAGCGGAGACGCGACGATCCACTGTTCGGGCGGAAATATCCACGGGGAAGAGTCGTTTGAATCGGCCTTCGCCAACAGCTGCAACTGCGCGTTCGCGTCCATAGGCCTCTCGCTCGGCGCGGACAGTCTGAAAAGTGCCGCGGAGGACCTTCTTTTCAACAAGGATCTCCCGATCAGCCTGACCAACCGCTCAGGAAAGTTTTCGCTTGCCGCCGACGCGCCGGACGGGCTTGTCATGCGGACCGCCTTCGGTCAGGGAGACACGCTGACGACGCCGTTTCACATGGCGCTCATCGCCTCGGCGGTCGCGAACGACGGCATTCTCATGCAGCCCAGGCTTCTTCTCAGCCTTCGGAGCGAGGACGGCACCTGGGAGAGAACGGAAGGCGTCAGGGAGTACGGCGAGATCATCCGGAAGGAGGAGGCCGGCGAGCTGGCCCGCCTCATGAGAGGCGTCGTGACAGGCGGCTCGGGCATCGCGCTCTCAGACCTTCCCTATGAGGTCTGCGGCAAGACCGGGTCGGCTGAATACGTGCGTCCGGACGGTTCGACGGGCACGCACGCATGGTTTGTGGGTTTTTCAAAGGAGCTGGACATCGCATTTGCGGTGCTGGTGGAGGACGGCGGATCGGGCAGCGAGGCTGCGGTGCCGATTGCGCGGACAATTTTGGAAACATTTGCACAAAAAAGGTAGATAAAGGAATAAAAAAATGTTAAAATGGGCAAAGGATCTTATCATAGGAGAGAGTGTCGGCACAAAAGCCGCGGGAATCAGAAAAAAACTGGATGCCGGCGAGACGGTGACCATGTATTTTCTGATCACGATGACGCGCGGCGCCGACCAGCTTGAGATCATCAACACCGCCTACCTCGCGCAGTCTTATGTCAGGGAGAACCTCCCCTGCATCATCGGCATCGCGGGTTCAAAACCGGAAGCCGGTACGATGGTTGAGGAACTTGTCAATGAGTGCCTTATGAAGACCGGCGGCGCGGATCTCAAAAGCTACCTTGCCGACAGGATCTGAAATTTAAAAGAAACGCACAAGGACGCGGAAAATGGGAATCCTGTTTTTCATTCTAAAACTGATAGGGAAGATCCTTCTCATCATCCTTCTGCTGCTTCTCCTCATCATCCTGCTTGTCCTGTTCGTCCCGTTCCGCTACCGGATCGACATCAACAAGGAGGGCAGAAGCGGAGGAGGCACGGCGACCGTCTCCTGGCTGCTCCGGATGGTCCAGGTCGTCGTCGGGGCGGACTTAAGCCTTGATACCGGCTTTAAGGTGATCAAGGACGTGAAGCTCTTCGGCGTCTCCCTGTTTTCTCTGCTCGGGAAAATGAAGGGCGGCGGGAAAGCTCCGGAACCCGGACCTGCCGCGGCGGATACGGCAGCGGCAGGCGAGCCATCTTCCGAAACGGCAGCTTCGGCCATCGAGGCCGCGGTTCCGGAAGAGGAGAGCCCGGCGACTGAGACAGCTGTGCCGGGCGGCGAAACCCCTGCGCCGGAGACGTCTTTTGAGGCTCAAGCGGAAGCCGGTCCGCAGGAGATGGAAGCGGGCGGAGACGCGGAGGCAGCGGAAAGCGAAGCAGACGGAGGTTCCGAAGAGAGTACAGCTCCTCCGGAAGCTGAACCGGCTGAAGGCTCCGGGGAGGGTACAGCGCCTCCGGAAGCCGAACCGCAGCAGGAAACGGCGGAACCGAAGCCGCCGGCAGAACCGAAGACGAACCCGATGGACGTTGTAAGGGTCCTTGGACGTCAGGCGCTCGCCTTCCTTCGGAGCATACCGGCGAGGATCATCGGCTTTACCTTTACCAGCACCTACCGGATCATGGAACTTCTGGTTCGGCTCATCCTTCTTGTCGGAACGGTCATCTGGCAGGCGTTCGGACTGGTCTTCAGGCTGTTCGGGCTGCCGGGCGAGATCGAGACGATCCGGGCGGCGGTTTTTGACAAATTCTGGCAGGTGGTACGGCTCATACAGAAATGGACCGCGTTCGCGACGGACGCGCAGGTCCACGAAGCGGTCGGGTTCCTTCTCGACAGAGTCAGAAAGCTTCTGGGCCACGTGATGCCGAAGAAGCTCAGGGGCCACATTGAACTCGGCTTTGAGGATCCTTCCGTCACCGGAAATGTCATGGCTGCCTATGCGGCGGTCTATCCCCTGTATCTTAACGATTTCGAGCTCACGCCTTACTTCAATGAAACGCGGTTTGAGGGAAAAGCGGACATACAGGGCAGGATCTATCTTTTCTATGTCGCGTACATTGCGGTCACAACGATTCTGAATAAGAACATAAAATATGTGATATCCTATTTAAAGCATATGAAGGAGGAAGATTCATAATGGATAACAACGATTTCGAGAGAACAGTGCAGTCGCTCTTCGGCGGCATGAACGAGTTCGTCACATCCAAGACGGTGGTCGGTGACCCGATCCATGTGGGGGATACGATCATCCTTCCGCTTGTGGATGTCACATTCGGTGTCGGAGCCGGCACCAGCACCAACGCGAAGAGCCCGAACGCGGGCGGCGGCCTCGGCGGCAAAGTGACGCCGACAGCGGTGCTTGTCATTTCCGGCGGCAATACGAAGATGGTCAACGTCAAGACGCAGGACGGCCTGACCAGGATCCTCGACATGGTTCCGGATTTCATCAACCGGTTCTCCGGCGGATCGAAGAGCACGGAGGAGGCTCCGGCTGAGGAGGCATAACAAAGAAAATCGGGCAGGAGAGGACATATCCTCATCCTGCCCGTTTTTTACGGGAGCGCAGCGGAAAATGCGCGCACGCAAAAACAGTCCATCCGGACGGATGGACTGTTTTAATCAGCGAATTGAATCATGCGCGCTCGACTTTACCGGCTCTCAGGCAATGCGTGCAAACGTAAGCATGCTGCGGAGCACCGTTAACAAGAATACGGACTCTCTTGATATTGGACTTCCACATATGATTGGATCTTCTATGAGAATGGCTCACGTTATTGCCAAAATGAGCACCCTTTCCACAGACGGAGCATACAGCCATCGATAACACCTCCTTGCAACAGAATAAGGCCAAATGGCCTGCAACGCAGACTATTTTAACAGATATGCAATAGAGTTGCAAGTGTTATTTTCAAAGTAAATGAAGTTTTCTCTTATAATAATTACTCTTTTCTTTTCAGGGAAAACGTAATATAATGGATGCATCTTTACGAAAACGGAGGATAAACCATGAACGGACGTGTAAACTCCGAGTATGGCGAGATCGAGATCGGCAGCGATGTCATCGCCATCATTGCGGGTTCAGCCGCAGTCGGATGTTTCGGCGTCGTGGGCATGGCCGCCTACAGCATGAAGGACGGGCTCGTTCATCTGCTGAAGCGGGACAGCCTGCAGCGCGGAATAAACGTTAAGATCGACAGCAGCAATCGAATATCCCTGGTGCTTCACTGCATCGTTTCCTACGGTGTCAGCATCCCGGCCATCACGGACAACCTGATCGAGAGCGTGCGCTATAAAGTTGAGCAGTTTACCGGTATGGAAGTCAATCGGATCGATATCCTGGTAGAGGGTATCCGCGTGATCGATTAATGATGGGGGAGAGCACCTTACTATGAATTCAATTGATGCTAAGATGCTCCGAAAGATGTTTCTTTCCGGAGCCAAAAACCTTGAAATAAAGAAAAACTGGATCAACGACCTGAATGTCTTCCCCGTACCGGACGGCGATACCGGCACGAACATGACCCTCACGATCATGTCGGCAGCCGAGGAGGTGAACCGCATCGCGGATCCGACGATCGACGAGCTGGCGAAAGCGATCTCTTCCGGATCTCTTCGCGGCGCGAGAGGCAATTCAGGCGTTATCCTGTCCCAGCTTCTCCGCGGCTTCACCAAAGTGATCCGCGACAGGAACGAGATCGACCGGGAGACGACGGCGGAGGCATTCTCAAGAGCTGTGGAGACCGCTTACAAGGCGGTCATGAAGCCGAAGGAAGGCACGATCCTGACCGTCGCCCGCTCGATGGCGGAGAAGGCAAACGAACTCCTCGCCGAGGAGATGAACTTCAGCGATTACTTCGCGGCGATTCTGCGCGAGGGCGATGAGACGCTTGCGAGAACACCCGAGCTGCTGCCGGTGCTGAAGGAAGCCGGCGTCGTGGACTCCGGCGGACAGGGCCTCATGGTGGTCCTGCACGGGGCGGTCGACGCGTTCAACGGACTTGAGATCGATCTCACTTTCGAGACGCCGGAGACGGTCGTCCGGCCGGTGCGCCAGCCGATCAGCACGGATGACATCAAATTCGGGTACTGCACCGAGTTCATCGTCAAGCTGGAGAAGGAGATCAGCGAGGACGACGAGGAAGCCATGAAGGAGTACCTCCTCTCGCTCGGCGACAGCCTGGTGTTCGTGGCCGGCGACGGAATGATCAAGGTCCATGTGCACACCAACCATCCGGGCAAAGCCTTCGAGAAGGGCCTCGAGTACGGCCAGCTCACCCGCATGAAGGTCGACAACATGCGCGAGGAGCACGAGGAGAAGCTCTTCAAATCCGAGGAAGTGGCGGCTGCGAGAGCGAAAGAGCTCGAGAAAGCCTCCGGAGCGGAGAAGAAGCAGGAGCCGAAGAAGTCCTACGCGTTGATCTCGGTCTCCGCGGGCGACGGCCTCTCGGACCTCTTCTCCCAGCTGGGCGTCGACGTCGTCATTCACGGCGGCCAGACCATGAACCCGAGCACGGATGACATGCTCGCCGCGATCGAGAAGGCAAACGCGGAGAATGTTTTCATTTTCCCGAACAACAAGAACATCATCCTGACGGCCAACCAGGCCAGGGACATCACCGAGGACTGCAAGGTCTTCGTCATTCCGACGAAGACGATCCCGCAGGGCATCTCGGCGGTCATCGCGTTCGTCCCGGAGAAGTCCCCGGAGAACAATGCGGCCGATATGGCGGAGAGCGCTTCGGCGGTGAAATCCTGCGAGATCACCTACGCGGTGCGCGATACGCAGATCGACGGGGTGAAGATCAGCTCCGGCGACATCATGGCGATCGGCGACGACGGCATCCTCGCGGTCGGACCTTCGATTCACGAGGTCGTCATCGAGAGTCTTAAAAAGCTGGTCGACGACGAATCGGAGCTTATCAGCATCTACAACGGGCAGGATTTTCCGGAGGACGAGACCGAGCTCCTTGCGTCCGACGTCGAAGAGCTCTGGCCGGACACCGAAGTCGAGGTCAATTACGGCGGACAGCCGGTCTATTATCTGATACTTTCTGTTGAATAAAAAGCTGAAGCGTCCCGGTGCCGGCTGCATCGGGACGTTTTGACAGCCCGTAAGCCGATGAAAATCAGTATGATAAAGGGCATCGGCCCGAAAACCGAAGCTCTGTTCGCAAAACTGCATATTGAGACGGTGGAGGACCTGATCTCCTACTATCCGGTCCATTACGACGAATACCTGCCGCCTGAGCCGATCGGAAACGCGGTCGTCGGCGCGAAGTGTGCGGTGGAAGGCCGCATCGCAAGAGGCGTCTTCCGGAAGGTGACCGGCAGAAAGACCGTGATCTCGACGGAGATCGACGACCCGACCGGCAGGATCCGGCTCATCTGGTTCAACGCGCCGTATATTGCCGGGATGCTGAAGAAGGGGTCGGTTTTCATTTTCCGGGGGATCGTCAGGCGCCGGCAGGACGGCCTCGTCATGGAGCATCCCGAGATTTTCACGCTCTACGCTTATGACCAGAAAATAAAGACCCTGAACCCGGTCTACTCCCTCACGAAAGGCCTGACCAATAACGCGGTCATGAAGGCCGTAAAAGGCGCCTTTGAGCTTGCCGGGCCGGTTCCGGAGTACCTGCCGGAAGCTGTCCGGGAGAGACTGGGGCTGACCGGTGAGGAGGAGGCTTCTCGGAAGATTCATTTTCCGGCAGACCGCGAGGAGTATCTTGCGGCACGGAGAAGGCTGGCGTTTGATGAGATGTTTCTCTTTATTCTCGCGATGCGGACGCTCCGGAAGAGGCTGGGCGAGGATAAAAATGAATTCCCGATGAAGCTCACCTGGGACACGGAGGAGATGATCAGCGCCCTGCCGTTCGCCCTGACGCACGCGCAGGAGAGGACCTGGCAGGAGATCGAGGCGGATCTAACCGGAAGCACGCGCATGGCGAGGCTCGTGCAGGGCGACGTCGGCTCGGGCAAGACGATCCTCGCTTTTCTCGCGATGCAGATGACCGCCGCAAACGGTTACCAGAGCGCGCTCATGGCGCCGACCGAGGTGCTCGCGCGCCAGCATTACGAAAAACTCTGCCGGCTGGCGGAGGACCTGCACCTTGAGAATCTTCATCCGGTCCTTCTGACGGGCAGTCTCAGGGCGTCTGAGAAGAGGGCAGCTCTCGCCGCGATCGCCGACGGAAGCGCCAACGCGGTGATCGGCACCCACGCTCTCATCGAAGAGCGGGTGGCTTACAGGGATCTCGCGCTCGTGATCACCGACGAGCAGCACCGCTTCGGCGTCTGCCAGCGGGAGGCGCTGGCCAAAAAGGGTGCTCCGCCCCACATGATGGTCATGTCGGCGACGCCGATCCCGCGTACGCTCGGGATCATCTGGTACGGGGATCTTTCCGTGTCGCTGGTGGACGAGCTGCCCGGCAACCGGCTGCCGATCAAAAACTGCGTCGTCGGGCCTTCCTACCGGCCGGCTGCCATGCGCTTCATCAAAAAGGAGGCAGAGGCAGGCCACCAGGCTTACGTGATCTGCCCGATGATCGAGGAAGCGGAGGGCTTAGAGGCTGAAAATGTCTTCACCGCCGCCGCCAGGATCCGGAAGGAGCTGTCCGACCTTACGGTCGGCATCCTCCACGGCCGCATGAAGCCGGCGGAGAAAGACAAGGTCATGGAAGCCTTCCGCGACGGTGAGATCACGGTCCTCGTATCCACCACCGTCGTTGAAGTCGGCGTTGACGTGCCGAACGCGACCGTGATGCTGGTGGAAAATGCAGAGCGCTTCGGCCTCGCCCAGCTGCACCAGCTGCGCGGGAGAGTCGGACGCGGGTCCGCCCAGTCTTACTGCATTTTCCTGGCGGGACAGGAGAGCGAGTCGATCACAAAACGGATGGAAATCCTGAACCGTTCCAATGACGGGTTTGAGATCGCCGAGAAGGATTTCGAACTGAGAGGCCCCGGCGATCTTATGGGTATCCGGCAGAGCGGCGACGCGGTCTTCAGGCTCGCGGATCCGGCATCCGACAGGGAGATCGTGAAGGCTGCGGGAGAGCTTGCGGCGTTTTATATGGCGGAGGATCCGATGCTGGCCGGGCAGGAACTCGCCCCGGTCAGGAAGAGACTCGACCGTTACCTCTCGGAGAGCGCAAAGACGATCACACTATAGACACTGTGACAAGATATTTCATTTTTATCTTGTTATATTTGTCAATATTTGCTAAAATGTAGATTGAGTAGATATAATTGTGCTTATCTTCGAGCCGATGATCAAGAGATGGACCGATGAAAGAAGGTATTATGAACGTAGGGATAATCGCACACAACAGCAAAAAGACTCTGATCGAAGATTTCTGCATTGCCTATAAGGGCATCCTTTCCCGCCATGAACTCTATGCGACCGGGACGACCGGCCGACGCATCGAGGAAGTTACGAGCCTTAAAGTGCACAAGTTTCTTCCGGGCTCGATCGGCGGCGACAAACAGTTTACCGAGATGATTGAGCGAAACGCGCTTGACCTGGTGATCTTTTTCTACAATCCGAATATGATCAACAAGGGCGAGCCGGACATGTACACGATCGTCTCCGCCTGCGACCGCAACAATATCCCCGTGGCGACCAACATCGGCACGGCGGAAGTGATGGTCCTGGGCCTCTCCCGCGGCGACCTCGACTGGCGTCTCGGCGTGAAAAGCAGTGATATCGTATGAGAGTCATAGCGGGAACGGCGAGGTCGATGCCGCTTCGGACCGTTAAAGGGATGGACGTGCGGCCGACGACCGACCGGAGCAAGGAGACATTATTCAACATACTGCAGCCTTACATCCCCGGATGCCGCTTTCTGGATCTCTACGCCGGAAGCGGATCGATTGGGATCGAGGCTCTCTCGCGCGGAGCCGCCCACTGCACCTTCGTCGAGAAGGTCAGGACGACGCAGCTTCTCATCGATGAGAACCTGACTTTTACAAAGCTGAAAGACCGGGCCAGGATCCTGAAAGGAGACGTCAATTCGGTCCTTGCGAGGCTGGAAGGGGAAGAGCCCTTCGACGTGATCTTCATGGATCCCCCGTTTTCGATGGGGCTTGAGAAGGAAACGCTGGAATACCTGCGGACCAGCCGCCTTCCGGCGGAGGACGGGATCATTGTCGTGGAGCATCATCCGAAGACGGACTTCTCCTATCTTGACGAGTTCGGGTACGAGATCGTCAAGTCCCGCGTATACACGATGAGCGGGCATCTGTTTTTAAAAAGGAAAGCGTAACGATCAGAAAGTGAGATACCATGCATAAAGCGGTTTACCCCGGATCGTTTGATCCGGTCACAAACGGGCACCTTGACATTATCCGCCGGGCTTCCGCTCAATTTGATGAGGTAATCGTCGGAGTTTTACATAATTCTGCAAAAACTCCGTTGTTTTCGGTCGAAGAACGTGTTAATATGATTAAGAGTATCACTTCGGACATACCGAACGTCTCTGTTCAGGCGTTTGAAGGGCTCTCGGTTCATTTCGTCCGCGCCTGCGGGGCACAGGTCATCATCAGAGGCCTTCGCGCGATCACGGATTTTGAATATGAACTGCAGATGGCCCAGACGAACAGGGTGATGGCGCCCGATATTGATACGATGTTCCTGATCACAAGCCTTGAATACGCTTACCTCAGTTCCACAACGGTTAAGGAAGTGGCATCGTTCGGGGAAGACCTTGATAAATTCGTACAGCCGATCGTGGCGGAGGCGCTGCGGAAAAAGCTTTTGGGGAATGCAATACATAAGTAATAAGGAGATGGGGAAATGGCCAGCAGAATCGAACAAATCATTGAAGAAATCGAAGAGTATATAGACGGCTGTAAGTTCCAGCCGCTCTCCACGACGAAGATCGTGGTGAACAAGGAAGAGCTTGAAGAGCTTCTCCGCGAACTGAGGCTGAAAACGCCGGAGGAGATCAAGCGTTACCAGAAGATCATTTCCAACAAGGACGCGATCCTGGCGGATGCGCAGTCCAAGGCCGACGGCATCGTCGCCGCCGCGGAGGCGAGAGCCAAGGAGCTCGTCAATCAGCACGAGGTCACGCGGCAGGCTTACGAACAGGCCAACGAGACGATCATGAAGTGCAATCAGCAGGCGCAGGC
>OCTX014522018.1_pt1 | contig 42501 bp, 68 predicted proteins | sample 1539691 | NCBI WGS metagenome assembly OCTX01 (sample SAMN02144231, study PRJEB22623) | gut metagenome | biome: sheep rumen | host: Ovis aries | place: New Zealand
AGGTAGTGCCCGCCCAACTGATTCGAATATAGTGAACATTTGGCGGGATTTCCGTCAACCCACTAGAAGCGAAATAGCGGTATCCCGCACTGCTCATGGAAACATAATTTTTGTTCGCATCATATCCGTATAAATACAATGGTGTCGAAGTTTTAAAATAATAAATTGTTGATGGCACTACATGGGCATAATTCTTGCTTCTCAAATAGCCAGAAATTGTAGTATTACCACCTGTTATCCCACCAATCGAACCTGTCTCCCATTCTTCGTCCCACTGGTTAAACCCAACCATGTCATGAGACTGCAGTCCTTCTACGGATTTCAGTGTTCCTGCATCATACTCGTAGTAGTCTAATGGATACTGTGCTTTAAACCAAGCTACACCGCTCCCTGCATTAGCCTGTTCCATTGCGTATACTGCATCGGCTACGGCTGTGCCGAACATGACGGTCAAATCATAGCACACGATGTTTCTGAAGCTGATTGAATTGTTTGCAGGGAATGGGTTTGTTGAAGTGAATCCAATACGAAAGCCTGTTTCCGGCATGTCTCCGCTTGGATTCGGACCGTATATAGTGCTTTCCTTCTGCCAAACATTAGGTGTTACTCCAGTCAAATCTTTGTTAATCATTAAACCTGATGCAATCGAATCATAGTTATATGAAAAACGAAATGGTACATTTGCAGAACTCGCAATCTTATACTCAATCGAAACTAAATATTTATGGTTTCTGTAAAGTTCTCTTGCCTGTCTGAGGATAAACGCAAATGCTTCTTCGCCTGTTGTAAAAGTTAATGCACCATCTGATACTGTGTTTGTTCCAGATGTCGTCCATCCCTCCTTACCATTAGCAAAATTACCATTCTCTACCATCTGATTCCACGCAATCGTTCCACCGATGATAGTGTCCTCTTCACGGTTGCCGATATCAGCAGAACCACCTGATGTACGGTAAACGTATGGTTCTTGGTCTTCGTTGTATTGTGTCGAAACCAGTTGCTCAGCATTGCCGACTGTCATGGATTCGTATGCACCGTCAACATTGGCTTTCTGTTCTAACTCCGTCTGAATCTCTTCGATGGTTTCGGGAATATTGCCGATAGCCGTGTCATTGGCTTTGATGCCGTCTTCCATGTTGTTTAATTTGGAAGCGGTGATTGTCTCACCATACTCCCATGTATATTTGTTATAAGCCATATTCCAGCTTACCTCCATTTTTCATATATAAAGCAAAATAGGGAGACTGTTACATCTCCCTATTTGTCGGTGGTTTTCATCCGGCATAGTCGATGCCGACTATGGCACTACCGACCACCCCAATAGTGCCTACTGTCCCCCCAATAAAGCCTGTAAGACACTATATGCCAGTGCTTCTGTTGTCTGGTTTGCACCGACCCTCTGCCATCTGTGATTGTCGGAATCATCCCGCAGGATTGTCGCTTCCAGCTCTGTTGTCTGGAAATCGATGCTTTCTTCCTGTGTTTCCGCTTCAATGCCAAGGTCATTGAAAATAACCTTCGGAAGCATGTACGGTACATAGGATGTAACACCATCCTCCATGTAGCGGACGATGAAGCCTACACCGACATAAGGCTTTGCCTGTCTGTCATCGTAGTCATATACTTCCACTGTGTTACTCCCAAGAGATACGCTTGTCGGTTCAGGAAGTCCCATGATCAGCTTTCTTGCTTCCGCTTTCAGTCCGTCTACTGTCAGCGTGACTGTGCCGGAACTGAATGTATTTCCTGCAGATTCCGCAACAACGTTGTCTGCAAAGAAATCGTTGTCATCGTTAGTCTCGATGTCCAGAGAAACATCGACACCTCTTGCCAATGGCATCAGTCCTGTGTAGGAGACTGTTGTGCCTGTTGCACTGTAGAGTGCGACTACTGGTTTGGAAAAGCCAGTAATTACCTGTCCGTTAGCCATTTTTGTTTTTCCTCCCTAACGTTTAATTGTTTAAAAAGAAAAGACCTGAAATCACTTCCAGATCCTTTCCATTTGCTTTTCGAAATTCTCACGGATTATCTCGATTGTCCTTACGGTCTCTCTCGATACCGTGTTGTCCATGAATGGCTGTGCCACCATGAACGATGTGCCTTTGTTAACCGACCTTGCAATCATCGCATTCGGCTGACCCTTCGGATATTTCTTAGTCTTGATCTCGTTATATCCATCGAAACCGCACTTAACGTTGTATCCGTTGTTCCCTGCATGCATCTTCGCAATACCGAAGGATTCGATCAGTCCCTTGTACTGTTTGGAAGACGGTCCGCTTCTGAGCCTTTTCTCATGGTGCGACCCATCATCGACATTGATATCCAGGATGGATCTCTTGATGGCATTGCCCATGTGCTTTCCTGCGGGATAGATCGATTTGCCGATAACGCTTGTAAGTGTCCTGTCGGTCTTGATGCACAGATCGATAAATTCATCCATTCCCTCTACCTTGAATGTCGGCATGTTACAAAATCCTCCATCTCCATGTGTAATGGATAAAATGTGTCTCTTCCTCAAACTGGACATCATCAAGATTCCATTTGCACGACTCGATCTGATTCAGGGCATCCTGGATCGCATCAGCCATCGGATCGTACTCAGTCTGCGTGAAGTAGTCCACCGTACCGCCGATTGCCTGTTCACGTTTGTGAAGATCGGCTTGTAGTGCCGAAGGCTCGGTGTCCTCTTGCCATATGCATGTTCCCGCATTCTCAACATACCGCCAGTAATGGTAGACTGTCAGTCCCTCGATGCCTGTCAGTGCATCACGGATCTTCGTGATCTTATTCAGCGATGTCATGGTAGTCCTCCAATCTCTGCAACGAAAGACGAGTGTATCTCAGATTGGTGTTCTCCTCTATGACATGCTCAACACGATGCACGACCATCTGTCTGCCATCACCGATGACGGCAATCATATTCGGCTGAATTTTTCGGTCTTCATGCACGTATGCAATCATGTCAATGCGTTCATTCTGTCCAAGTGCAAGGTAGTATCTGTTTGTGTATACATTTCGCTCCTGAAACCAGTGCTTCCTGAATGGCACAAGTTTCATGCTCGGCATATCACCATTTTCTGCCGTGTTCTCTAATCGGCAGATCTTCATTGTGCCACTGTCAAGAATCATACTGTTTCACTCGCTTTCTGCCTGAACAGTCTGTTGTTCAAGTTCCAGCGGAGCATTCTCGGCATATTCTGGATGTAGTACGAAGTGTATTTGCTACCAGTGGTCTTTCTCTTCTCGTAAAGCCACATCGCATACATGGTGATGAGTCTGAGGTCTGATTCCGACTCATAGTCCAGTGTCACACCTTCCCATCCGATCATGTCGATTGCGGATAAGATGTACTGTCTGAGATCGGCAATCTTCTTTGCCTTGTCCTCCTCATCCATGTAATCAAGAAGCAATTCGTCACTGTTCAAGACCATCTCTATCAGGATAGCCATAATCTCTTCTGTCATATCAAATGCCCCCTGTTCTTAAAAATGAAAGGAGCATGTTTTGCCATGCTCCCTAGGTTGTGTTTTAGTGGGTTTGCTCGTCAGCCTGTGTAGTCCCTACCAACGATAGCACTGCCCACCACTCCGACAGTGCCTATTAATTTGCTGTGTCAGCTGCGAAAGTCATTGCAGCTGTAGGTGCAGCAGTACCGCCAACGGTAACAGCACCGAATGCTTCTGCAATGAGCGGTAAGCCGTCATAACGTGCAGTTGCTTTCCATACTGTCTGATCCTGAAGGAATCTTACATGCTGAGACTCAGCGAACTGTCTTCCTGCTCTTTCTGCAAGCAGATAGAGATCGAAGTAACCGTAGATGATTACGTTGTCAGGAATGAAATCGAGAACAACGAGATCGCCACCGATAACAGGCATAACACCATTTACACCGCTGACGATTGCACCGGAAGCATTGATTGTGATTGCTTCTGTTAACAGTTTTGTGTATGTAGCATCATTCATTACCCATGTAACGTTGCCACGAGCGAAGCTGTTCTTGATGACACCTCTGAGTGCTACCAACTGCTGGAACAGTTTGACACCTGTTGCGTTTGCAGCAGTGATGTTTGTCAGATGTGTTGTGTGCAGATCTGCCCAAGGTCTTGCAGTTGCCGGATAATCGGAAGGCTGTTCTGTCTGAGCAAGACGAGAAACGATACCCAGTGGCATCTTGTTGTTTGTAGTTGTGTTCTTTCCGTAAAGGATAGCCTTGTCGAGTGCAAGACCGATGCCATAGCCAAGTGCAGTGATGATCTCGGATGCAAGGTTTACATCGGAGTCCTCAAGTTGAGAATTGCAGAGTGCGTAGTAGCCACCGACCTTGTAACAATCCACGGTGGTGTCTGCGAACGTCATGCTCATCTCGTTCAGGTTAGCACAGCATTCTGTCCAGATAGCTTCCTGCAAGCCACCCATGATAACCATTCTGCCTGTGCCGGAGATAGCACGTGCCATAACTCTTCTGTACAGTTTGGAATAGTCTTCAATGTTCTCACGGAGGTATCCAAGGAAAACCTCAGGGATTGTCAAGCCGACATTTGTGATGGCTCTCTTTTCTTTCATTGCGGAGCGAACTTCGCCAAGGAAATTCTTAACATCTTCCTGTGCGAAAATTGCGTTGCGTGTCTGGATGTCCAATTTTCCAAAGACATTTCTCTTGTTCATTGTAATGTTTACCTTCCTCTCTTCTGGTAATACCTCAGGATTTGCTTCTGCCTGTGGTGTTGCTTCTGGCTCTTTGTTTGCTTCTTCTTCGATCTTTGCCAGTTCTTCTTTGTAGCCTTCGATTTCCTTTTCCAGTTCCTCTTTGGCTTTTGTGTTTTCTTCTTTTTCTGCTTCTAAAGCATTGACCTCTTCCTCGACAGTGTTAACTTCCTCGTCTGTCTCGGCTTCCTCAAGTGCTTTCTGCAATTCGCTTTCCCTTGTTTCCAGTTCCTTAAACTTTTCAAGGATTGGTGCGAGATTGCCGTTTGCTCGGTCAATCTTCTTTTTCAGCATCAGTGCTTTGATTGCCATTTTTTCCTCCTGTCAATCTGTTTAAAAGTTCCTTCTTGCGAAGCTGAAGTTTCCTCTTCGCAATGTTCTCAAGATCATTCTTCCTGGCATTAACGTGTGTTGCTTCATAGGCGGGAAATGTCACACATGAAATTTCATAGAGTGGATCTACCTCTGTGATAGTCCAATGGGTAGTTCCATCACTCCGTGTTTCCTCTGTCTCTGACTTGATGCAGAAACCAAAGGAACACCCTGAAATGTCACCACGCTTAATCCGCTCGTAAGCATTCATCGCATCGGTGTCTTTCGGATTGATCTTGATTGTTCCCCACAAACCATCTTCCCTGTCTTCTAGGGATAACGTTCCGGCACGTACTCTCCCTAAAACAATGTCATCGTTGTGGTTGTATAATGCTCTGACATCTTGATGTATAGAATTCCTGAACGCTCCTGGTGCGATGCTCTCGGTAGCACCTTCCCAGACTTGATAGTCGGAGTTGTATACAACGAAACAGCCAGTTAAGGTCAGTTCGTCAGAGTCATCTCTAGTCTCTAAGTTTTTAAATTCGTAATATCTCGTTTCCATCAGTTATTCCTCCTGATCTATCAGCTTGCTCTGATCGCCTAAACGATCAATCGGCAAGTAGTTCTCTAATACATGCAATTCGTTTAACCCTTCCATCGGATCGTAGCCAAGGATGCTTCTCACCTCGTTGCCTGTCACGATCCCTCGGTCATACAAGACACCGAATACCTGAGAGATACTGGTGACATCCCAGTCCATCAAGGATCTTGTGTTGAATCTCAGATACCAGTTCTCGGAGATAATCAGCTTCTTTGTCAGTTCCTGTGCGATTCTTAGGCACATGGGACCGATAACAGTCTGGATGAAATTGTTCCACTGCTTCTGGTTGTATTCGCCTACACCCAAGACAAACGGTGGAACACCCAGAATCGCAGCCACAAGCCGTTTGTCCATCTCTGCCGTGTCCGCAATCGCAAGATCCGCAAGAGACAATGGTCTGACCTGCTCAACCTGGAACTGTTCCCCTGGTATCAGCCACGGCTCTCCCGCTTCGGCTGACCTGACATAATCATTCAGGATTTTCTGTCTGCCCTCTGGTGTAGAGAACTCGTCAATCATTGCATCGACCTTGACGATGATTGACGGCTTCCACTTAGAGGACATGAATGCATTCTCTGTCTCTCGGCTCTGTTTCAGATTCTTAGCCAAGTCTCTCAAGGAAACATTCAATCCTCTGCCCCAGTACAGATAGTTCTTGTCTGGGTTCAGGGTGATGTGAATCACATCGCTCGGATCTCGCTCCCTGCCATCGATGACGATCTTGTATTTCGTGTAACTGGTAAAAAGAAAAGAAACCCTTGAAGCACTGACTGGCTCTAGGTTTCTTAGGATTCCACCGTAAGTGTGTGGCAACACGATGGAGTTGCCCTTGCCATACAAGAGCAGATTCATGACAATGGCTTCCATCCATGAGTACCTTGTCATGGTGTCCATCGGATTGATGTCAATCTTTCGTGACAGTTCGTTCTTGATTCGTACATCGCCATCCTTGGTGTTGCTCATGAGATAGATCGTCATGGATGCCACCAGCTGTGCGATGGCTCGGCATCCTGTGACTATCTCGGGGCATTGGTCAAGCGATGTGTACTCGGTGCAACACAGATCATTGAAATCCGTAGCAAGTACATATCCGACATTGCCTGTGTTCCGCTTCTCTTGCGGAATACCGTTGCTCCTATTTTTCTTTTTCTTGCTCATCTGCTATATACCGCCTTTGTGTTTAACCGAAAAAGTTTGATATCTTCGTCTGCTTCTCCTCGCCCTGTTCCATCGCTATGCATGCGAATACCGATGCATCGAACAGATCGATTCTGTGTTCCGGCTGTACCTTGTCGTACTGCACCGCATCATCGGTCTTCTCGACCGCCCTGACGTTGGATACGCAGTACTCGTAGGCTTCCGAATGCAGATAATAAAGCTGACCATTCTTTACCGAATGCTCAATGTGTCTGAAACCCTGTGATTTCAGATAGAAATACTGTGGTATGTCCTTGATGATGAATCCGCTTTTCTTCATCATCGGAAAATACTCCTGTTGTGCAAACTTGCGGTCATGTCCGACCATCGATATCTTGAATCCCATCGACCGCATGTCGATAAACCACTGCACGATGTCTCCCATGTTCACTGTCGGAGAGTTGCACATCGTCAGCCACCCATCGTCCTGCCATCCGAACAGCGGTATGCCGTCCTCGTCAGCTTTCTGTACCGCCATTGTCCGTGGGAAGAATGCATGCGTGATCACGATATCCACACCATGGTACTGACCGAACAGGCATGCTGCGGTTAAGTCATACGTTCGTGACAGGTCCGCACCGCCGTACCATCTGATCGGCAGGTGTGCCAGTTCCTCAAGTGTCCAGTTGTATTTGGCATCCGACCGTCTGAACTCCTCAATATCGAAGTATGCCTTGAGATCGTTGGTAAATACGTTCAGAGACTTGGCAAAGAAGTCCTTGCGTGACTGCGGATCGTTCTGTGCCTGAAGCGAATCGTTAAGGATTTCCTGTGGTCTGATGGTTATGCCATAGTTAGGGTTAGCCATTTCATGGATCTCTGGGTTTGTGTAGTCCACCTCGCCTGTTGCCGGATCGGGATCGGCTTCACAGATGAAGATGAAGTACTGCTCGTCTTCCACGATGCCGTCTAAGACTTTCTTACAGTATTCCAGTCTCTTGCCTAAGAACCCTTGGGCATTATCGCCCGCCGTGGAAATTCCAATTAAAAGTTTGTTTGAGTATGCTTTCATTGCTTGCTGGAATAAGTTGTATTGCTTCGGCTGTTTAAACGCATGAATTTCATCAAGTATTGCACACGAACAGTTCAGAGAATCTTGTTTGTCAGCACTCGCAGCCAAAGCCTTAACAAAGAAAGAACCGTCAGGAAGGGTTGCACTAAACGAGTGATCGTTGTGGTTGTCATTGATATGAACCGAGCCACCATCCTTATCCCATTCACCCATGTTCTTTATGTTATAGGTCATGAAGTTGAACGACTCCATTGACTGAATGAGTGCAGCAGAAGCGATATAACACTTGCTACCGCTCCGTCTGTATAACAGAGACAATGCCCAAGCCAATGCTCCGGCAAAGCCTGTTTTTCCGTTCTTCCTGGGCATGTATATCAGTGCTTCGTGGAATCTTACCACCTTGCTGTTATGCCCCTTGAAACCAATCAGATTGTAGATAATGTACTTCTGAAATGGTTGCAATAAAAAAGGTGTACCTCTGAGTGGTGTTCCATCCAGTGATTCCCCCTGTTGATGACACATGGTCTTCTCAATAATATCTATACAAAAGTCCGCATCCTTGGCATCGAAGTCATACCGCTCATCGTGCAAGTCCTTCAGAAACCTAAGAACACCTTTTTTCTGATACTGGCATGCAATCTTACGACCGCTGACAATATCCTGTGCATATCCGTCTACCTCATCCCAGTGCTTTCCAAGCCTGATGACCGTCAATCTGTCAGTTCCTTCAAGGCACTGGCTAATGCACTAGCCTTTGCCTTTTCCTTTTCTTCACTGAATGCCTTACGCAATCCGCTCGGTGTGAGTCCAAGCTGTGACCAATATGTGAGGGCATCCTTTTCGCATTCCTGCAGGATGGCAAGTAACGGATTCTTGGCGAGATTCTGTGCCCCTCTGTCCTGAGTTTTAATCACCATCAGCTGGCATCCCTCGTCAGTCCACTGCTTTAAGGCAGAATCTCGTCTTGCCAGGATGTCTGCGAGTGTATCTATTGCACCCATGTATGCATCTTGATAAGTACCGACCGCATTCATGCTTTCGATAATCTTCTTTTTCCATGCACCACGTTTCATTCACTTTCTCCCTTCGCAAACTTCCATAATGCCAGTATGGCACTAACCTTTTTTACGTTTTTGACTGTTTCCTATTTTTAAAAATTATTTCCGAAATAAATTATGGCGAATCTAGGGGGTATCTAGGTATACCCCATTATTTTTGCCATGGGAAAACACCTAAAAAAACCTCTAAGTTACGGAAATGTTCACCCGCGCCATCCCCGCCAGCGGCGGGATCAGGGGTATACCCCGGGGGGGGATACCCTCCGGCACTCCATGCGTGCATGTTTTCCTGGCTTCCATGCGTGCATATTTTGAGCGATCATGCTTGCATGTCTTCCGACAGATCACACCCACCCACCCTATAAAAATCCATTGGCACATTTTTACGCCTATGATTTTTTTCATAGGCACATTTTTACGACAGTCGTAAAAAAGCGACTGTCGCTTTTTTGTGTCTATGGGATCAGAGCATGTTTAAACAAGATATGTCCCCCTTGTTACATATCCCCTTTTTCCCCTTTTGGGATCTTCCAAGATCCGAACAAAAATTTTTGTTTGGTAGCGTCCTGAAGACCCGATTTTCAAATTTTGCTATTTATAAGGATATATAAAGGCATTTTTAACCCTTGGAAAAAGTTTTTAAAAAAAGTTTTCAAAAAGTATTGACTTAGGTACTCTTATACGCTAACATATAAGCGTACCTAAGGTAAGGGTGCTAGAAAAGAGTTAAAGATATGATCAAACTAAAAAGGAATATTGCACGATACGAATCATTGAAAGAAACGTATCACGGCAATGAATGCAACGTTTCACGAGGCAACAAAAAACTCATTTCAAATGATGAAACATTATTTCTTGTTTGGAATCTTCCAAGTAAGATAACATGTCCGAACAAAACACACCACTGTAGTATTGCATGCTATGCCATAAAGGCAGAGCTTGCATATCCCGATTGCCTACCGTCACGAATCCGCAATTTAAAGGAAAGTGTGCAAGCCGACTTTATAGAACGTATGGAATATACAATTCTCAAGGCAATGCACTATGACCGCAAAAATAGAAAAATCGTTGTTCGTATTCACGAATCGGGAGACTTCTATAATGAGCAATACGCCGAAAAATGGCTACAAATTGCTAGCGATCTCAAAGGCGAAAATGTCGTGTTTATCTGCTATACAAAAAGCTTTGCATTCTTTGATGGGAAAGAACTACCTAAAAATTTTAGACTGAGAGCGTCCGTTTGGGATGATACGAAAAAAGAAGATTTGGAAACGATCGACCGCAACGGATGGAATATCTACACCGCCGTTGAAAAATTCCAAACTGGAGACACGTTCACGAGATGCAGATGTTCCGACTGTGCCACATGTGGCAAGTGTTGGAAAAATTATAAAGATATCCGTTGTGAGATACATTGAGAGGTGAAAGCATGACATACCGAGAACTATGGGAGCTATTCGGAGATCTCATACCCGAAACCCTTTTAAAGGACGTTAAACCCGATTCCTGGAATCCCGACAATTAAAGCGGACGGAGTTTAACTCCGTCAATATGTACCCATTCATTCGGATGGATTCATATTGATGGCATTAAACCGCCAGTAGAAAAGAGGAAATTATGAGAATGCTAACATTGGAAGAAATCGAAAATGAACTTGCATATGCAAGCGATCTGCCCGACTCCGTAACAGTCGGAGAACACTTTAGCCAGTCGTTTATTATGACTGCGATCTCACGAAATCAAAAGGCTTTTGCACTCATAGGCGGACACGTTCACATTCGCCATTGGGATTGGGTGGAAGTAAACGGTCACGAGGAAAAGCAGATGGTTTACACCGATGCGGAGACCATGACAATCAAAGAGTTTCTTGAAGCTTTGGAGTAATCCATGCGGATGGCATTTGATGCCATCTATCTATGCCCCTTCAGGAATCGGATGGACATAGATAGATGGGATTAAACCCACGGATTGGAGAATAAGAAAATGAAACCGAATTACGACATCACAAAGCGGACAACGCTCATCAATGACACTTTCCAGCTGATGTGCCATCTTCACAAATTCGACTTTGCCATGACTGACGAGGTGGACGAGGGATTTCTGCAAATGACAAAAGCCATCATCCAGTCGGACACGGACACGATATGGCAGTATGTGGACATCATCCAAGATGATATGGATTACATCCAGTGCGAAGACTTTGACGATGCGGACAGAGAATTCTATCTGCAAGTGTTAACCAGTCTCAGAAAACTGGCTTCCGGTGACTGGTCCGATGACTTGGACGAGGATTAAAGCGGACAAGGCTTTGCCCTTGTCAATGTGTACCCCAGTTGGATGGGATACGCATTGATGGGAGACAAACCCACAAAGGAGAAAAGAAAAATGTTAAAGCAAATCGTACTGGCTGCCGCATTGGTAGCACCAAACGCAACAGAAGAAATCACTATCGAAACAGAGACAATCACAGAAGCCGAAGTGGACACCGCAACAGAAGCCGAAGTGGACACCGCAACAGAAGCCGAAGCGGAAGAGACGGAGTTCTATGAGACACCAAGCGGACTGGTTGAAGAAGAGCCGATCCTGGATGACACGTACGAGACACCCGAAGCGGAAGCAGAAGCCACAGAAGATGAAGTGGAGAGCTACAGTTGTCCAGAAGAAGAGTTCCCACAGGTTGAACCCGAATACGCAACACCTGAAGAGGAAGCAATCGCAACAGGAACATTGGAAGTGGATGACGAACCAACTCCCGAAGAAGAACACTTACAGTGGGTGGAGATCTGCGAAAGCTATGTAGAGTATGAGCCGGAAGAGCAAACAATCTACTACCAAGTGGAGACACCGAAATCAGCACCGAACATCGCCCATGATATTAACAGGTCGGACATCACCGCATTAAATAATCCATACTTCAATAAAAAGCCATATACAGGTATCACTGTAACAGTTTGCGAAGTATAAGAATCGGACAGATCTTAAATCTGTCTGTCTGCATCCCATCCAGTCGGATGGGATTCGGACAGATGGAGTTAAGCCATCCAAAGGAGAAAAAATAATGGGAAAAATTAAACAGAAGCACGAAGAATTATTCTGCGATGTCATCGCTCCGGCACTGGCTGAAGCGGACTGGCATCCAGTAAGCTTTGCATGGATCGGACTAGAACCATACGAGGATCTTAACGAGAGGATGTGGACGGACTGGTTTTCCTTCAATATGGGAGATGTGCATATGAGACTGGTCAATCTGGTTTATGACTGCTTCACAGGTCCCGATATCCGAAGCGGAAAAGCCAATCGGACACTGGCTGCCATCCTGTGGCTAGAGTACTACTTCCCAGAACTGAAAGAAGCCAGACACAGTTGTGAAGACTTCTTTCCATGGGAATACGGAGCAAGATGCTACTGGTAGGACAATCAGAAGGACATAAATCCGTCTGGAAGGATCTTCATCCAGTTGGATGGAGGTCTTTCCAGATAGGTTTATACCCATCAGCAAATGAAAAGGAGAAAGACAATGACAAAGGAAGAAATGATTCAGACGATGATGGATCTTGCATGGGAACACAAGTGTTACTTGTACACCTATGACGAAGATCTCGAAGAATTCGTCAGAGAAGATCCTGAAGCCTATGCGGACGAGATCGAAGACGTAATGGACAGATGGAATGATCTCGTTCCTGAAGCGGAGAAACTCGGCATCAGCCATGCGGACATGCGGAAGATCTGGGAACTGAATTACGACAGTGAGGTGGAGTGAAATGGAGAAGTACACGGTAACCTACAAAGTCGAATGGGAAGACGGAGACACCACGGATAGCACAGTAGTATTCAGCACGAAGCAGAAAGCAAGAGACTTTTACGAAAACATGGCAATGGCTTTGATTGAAGATGCTCACAGTGGACGAGCAAAAGACTTCAGCATCAGCCGTAGCAGAAACACAGGAGTGTGAACCATGACAAAGTACACCATTCAACGCTCAATCCAGTATGCCTATCCAATCGGACGAGACTTCGGATTTAAGAAGACTTTCCAATCGGATGGCTTGGAGTGGACAGAGCCTTACACATCGTTTATCGGTGGCACACTCTGCACCGATTCGCCATCAGAAGCACTCTGTTGGATCGGAGAAGTGTGGGAGAAGATGAAACACGGATACGAGGTTTCCGGTTGGACGGCAGTCCAGGAAGATCCCGATTCTGCGGACATTATGTTTGTATCGCCGGAAGGAGTTCGGAACATTCTTACCAGTTGGATACTGAAATTTCAAAAATAATCAATTGCGTATATGAGTACCATATGGTACACTTAAAGAGGAAAAGGAGAAAGTGAACATGAAACAGACTTACACAGTCATCTGGTATGATGACAATGACCATGAGCAGAAAGCATATTACACCGCAGAATCTGAAGCGGAAGTATCAGATGCTTTCTACTTCGAGTATCGGATGGGCGAGAACGAGGACGGAACAGACAAGGATATTGATTATCGGATTGTTGAAGGAGAATGGTGAACATGCCAAAGACAAGCGAAGCAAACTTGAGAGCAATCAAGAAGTACCAGGAGAAGAACATCAAACAGTTCAAGTTCGGATTTAACAAGACCAACGATGCGGACATCATCGAGTGGTTGGAGAACACACCCAACAAGCTTGGTTACATCAAAGACTTAATCAGAGCGGACATCGCAAAACAGAAAAAAGACTCCTGATCGGGAGTCTTTTTTCATGCCACGCTTTTGTTGCATCATTCGGAGGTGAAAATTAATACTATGCCTATGCGGATATTATAACAGATTTCATTTTTCTTCGTGCTTCAAATCGGACAAAATCTGAATTATGTAATCAGCTAACGCATTAAATTCTACATTCATCGGTATTCCGATCAGATGGACATGCAGTTTCGGAATGCTTGCATCGTCCTCTTCATAGGTCATTTCCCTTGATTCCGCAGGTATCTTGTTAAAAAGTTCACCGATCTTCTTTGCGTTGTCAAATGAGTTGGACATAATCTACACTTCCTTCCCAAAGTATCTCATAACCGCCTTACGGCATGTATGGTAATTGTGATAACCATAGATTCGGACACACACCTTGCCCCAGTTCAGATTCTGCACGTAGTGGAGAACGATCATCTTTGCGATTGTGGGATCGGGGATCTCCTGAATGAATCTTGTAATCCTCTGATTCATTTCGATGATCTCAGCGTTCTTTTCTATCAGCTTCTCGTCAAGATCCGCTATCATTCGGACGGCAGTTGCAGTCGGGTCGGACACGTCCCCCGAAGTCTTCTTCCCGCCCCTGACTGCATCGAACTGCGGGGAGTGGACACGGTTATACAGACTCTGTTTCATCATCTCCAGTACATCGTACTCGTCACTCAGCTTGCGGTATCTCTTAAGATCCTCAAGTGTTATCTGCTTTTCTCTTTCGGTCAATACTCGTACCAGTCCTTTCTGAAGGGAATCGGTTTCTTCTCAGTCGGAGAAGCATACTTCTCCGGCACTGGGATGCCGTATTTCCTGGCAGTCCTTACAAGCAGTTGTCTTCCCTTCTCCGTCAGTTCGTCCGTATCCCTGTCGTGGAACATATTGTGAGTCGAGGTGGACACGGAGATCAGATTCCATATGCAGTATGCATATTCAGGAAATTCATCCTTTGGAAAAACGTGGTGGACAACCTCGGCTGCTTTCACTTTGCCGTACCTCTTTGCTTCCATGTCTTCGTAATTGTCTCTCTGCAGTGCGGACTGTCTCAGCTTAATCCACTTCGGGGAGTCATAGAATCTATCCTTGGCTTTTTTCATAGGACCTTATGATTCGGATAGCATACTCGTAGACATTGTATCGGATCTGTGTCTCCCTTCTGGTTGCTTTTATCTGCGATCTTGTCTTTTCCAGTTCGGACACTGCCGACTCTGTATCGATCATTCCGTCTTTGTCTATCATCATGCGGACATCGGCAATGACGATATCAAAGTATGCCCTTTCCAGGATCTTCTGTCCTGAACAGTTGCACTTGCGTTTGTTGCGGAGATCTTCCAGCTTGTCTACAATCGGCTTTGCATTAACTAACATGACCGGATTATAGCAAATTTGAAATGGACACGATGCCGATTTAGGGGATTTTGCAAAAAGAAAAAGACAGGCTTTCACCTCTGTCTTTTTCCTGTGTTTGTTCCTATAACTCAATGAAAGGAATTATTAATGGGCATTGTTATTCTACAGATAGTTTGCTAAGTAGTCAAGTTTTGAAAGCACAGATGAATTGCCCTGTTTTAGCCGTTTTAAGAGCGTTCTTGCTTCGGACGGTAAATTGTTCAGGCGAATAGAAGATCGCTCTTATTAGCCGTTTTGCACGGCTTCTGCGGTGTCTTTTTCCTTTCTTCTGCCGTAAGAACAGTAATCTGACTTGTGGAATACACCGTACACGACATGCTTACGGCACTTTGTCATGCCATTTCCAAGTTCATCGAAGTATTCGCACTCACCGCATCGGACAAAGTCCTTGTCTTCCGGCAAAGGCAGTGTCTCCATTGCGGTGCGTTCTTCTTTTTCTTCCTCGGTCAGGGACATCCATGCGATGTGGACGGCATTGCGACAGATCGGTTCAAGGTTGCAGATATCCACCAGTCCCTCGGATGTGTCGGACATCTCGCTTCTCTGTCTGAACCACAGGCACTTCGTACATGCGTTGTACGGTCTGCGGATTGTTGCGGTTTTTTCCGTTTCGGATGTCAATGGATCAAGCATCGTGTTCCTCCTGTTCTTGCTCGGTCAGCCAAGGCAGATCATAGTGCTTGCCTGTTTTTTTGAAATTGTTTTTGTGTAAATTATTTAGTTCATTATTCTGAAGTTCCATGCCCAAGAAAAAACCATTCCCAGAGTCACGTAGGATAACATAGTTACCATACACCGTTTCCACAACATCACCCACATGAATTTGCTCTTCCTGTTCCTTCTTTTCTTTCCAAGCATCATACTTGGCTTTTGCTTCGGATGCAGGTGATCGGAACAATCTCGAATATGAAAGTTCACCGAAGCATTGCACTAGATCATCAATATTCATGCCACCGTCAAATGGAGATATGACAATCTTCCTTGCCATCTCCCAAGCATCATCAAGGCCTTTCTGATATAAGTCACAATCTTCTCTTTCATGTTCCTCAATGTGGGAAGTCCACTCGGTTAAACATTCCAGATAATCGCCCATTTTTCTTGTGATGTCATACTTCATTTGTTTCAATTCTTCAACTGTTTTCATTTTTGCTCTCCTGTTCTCTCTTCCAGTTTCTGTATCCTTCAACCAGTGCTTCACCTTGCAACATGCAAGCGATGGATGGAGATATCATCCACGCAATACGTTCCATGCGATGGTTGTAAAGCCAACGGCATATTTTCATCTTCACTGTACTTCACTCCCATCTTCACTCTGTTCATTCTCCTGTTCATTCTTCTGATTAGCTTGTTCAACATACCAGTCATTCAACATGACTCTAATCTGTATTGCTTGAAGCTTGCAAAATGTTCTGTCGATAGTGCTGAGCAATTCTGCATATTTTTCTATCCACGCAATCGGAATAGCTTCTACGGTCGGTACTGGATCGACAAAACTTTTCACTATTGCCAATCTGTCTTCGTAATCATCGATTATATGCCCTTCTTCATCGTAGAAAGTCATATCCATTAATGATTTGATCATGTCATCTGCATTAATCAATCCCATTATGTTTCTCCTTCGTCATTGTGGGAATGCTCCTATCCTGACTTTTGGCGGTTCGTCACCATCTTCTCTTTTCTTTGCCCATGCACAATAACCATCTCTCGGCACTCTGGTACTTCCCAACATAACACAGTACCCAAGCACTTTATTGTCTCCGGCATTCGGATTGTACCTTTGGCAATTTTTGCACAGGATTAATTCGCTGTGATTGTCAGTTTCGTTTAAACTGTACTCTTTCACCAAATGCTCAAGAAACTCTTTCGCATCGTTGCCGATGACTTTCATTGAATACTCTGGTCTGTCTGCATACCCTGTGTTGTCGTAGATCATGGAGATCAATGCATAAACAACCTCGATCAGTGTCTTCTGATTCTCTCTGTTTCGCTCATCAATATATGAATCCCCATACGCTTCGATATCCCCAACGAGAGCATCAATCACGTCCAATATTTTTTCAGCATCCAGTTTGCTCATTCTGTTCCTCCTGTCCCTTCTTCCACCTGTCGATCATATACTGTAAGCCAAGCCTTTTGCTTCGGATTACCCAGTTAATAATAGTGCCAGGGACCGTGACCGCTTCATCTTTGTAATACCCATCGATTTCCTGTTGGATGAAGCTGATCGGAATAGCATCCACGACAGGTTCTGAGTCCAGTTTAGCAATCGCATATTTCAAAGCCATCAGTACAACAGGGTTTGGTCTGCCTACTCTTAGGTTTCTGCATATTGCATTTTCCAGTTTTCGCCTATATAAATCCCTGTCAATCAGATCCATTTTGTTCCTCCTGTTCTTTCTGCCAGTCGTACATTATCTGGTTATAAATGAATTTAAAAGGACTATTTGCATAGCGTTTTATCCACTCAATCGGAATAGCATCAACCACTGGTGCGGACATGACCGCCATCCGTGCAACCATTTCCTCACTTGGTATCGTCTTTAATACTTTGTTTCTGTCAATCAGTTCCATTTTGTTTCTCCTGTTTCCATTTCTTAAGCAAATATCTTAAGTAGTACACTTCGTCACTATTGCTAATGTACTCATCGGCATCAAAATGATGTGTCTGTTTTCCAGTATTAAGGTCGCAAATATAATTCTCAATCCACTCAACTGGAATTGCGTCCACCACAGGCAGATACTCTGCGTATTCCAGTACATCCTCAACTCCAAAAACGTAGTGGACATCACCATGTTCTTTGTCATAGTGATCCTTGCGAATCGGATACTTCTTTAATTCGTCAAGATCAATCAGATTCATTCTTTTTCACCGCCTTGTACTTTTCCATCAGCTCATCGTACATCCGCTTCAGATTATCGTTCTCCGCTTGCAGATAGCCGACCTTCCCTGCCAGTATGTTGTTCTCTACTTCCAGTGCAACGATAATAGCTGCATCGGTGGCTCTGTCTGAGTATCTCTTTCGGACATCACAGTAAATCTGTCTTTTGTCCATTATGTCACTTTCCCTCCGAAGACTTAAAGTCAACCAGACCGTGTTCGATAACTTCCTTTGCCGGAAAGAAGCTGATCTCGTACGCGTATGGTGTAACGTTATCTGGCTCAACCTGTACACATGTGTACGTAACATCATCGCTTAGATGTGCGTAGAAAAGTTTGTATTCATCCTCGCCTGTCTTGATCGTAACATTCAGATCGCCGTCTGAATCAGAATTGATTGATATCAGTCCTTCAACCTCAAACAATGCTTCGTTTGTCCTCGTATTCAAAGCAATGACTTTTCTTCTGACAAGAAAATTGTCCGCATCCGTTCTGATGTTGTAATTAACTTTGTCGGCTTTCGTACACCCCAACAGGAGTATCATCATTAGTACAATTAGTTTTTTCATTTTTCTTTCCTTTCTGCCACATGTGGACATTTTCTTTTTCTCAGTCTGCACCACAGCGTATCGTCATCGTTTTTTCGCTTGTAAGCATGTTTACAATTCGTGCACAATTCAAGCCACTGCTTATTTATGGCTTCGAAATCGTCAAGCACTTCGTCAACTGTCATTGCCTATTTTCCTTTCTGACATGTTCTGACAAGGAACAATAGCCATAATCGTCATTGGTTTCTCTGTATATCGTACAGATCGGCTTTTTGATGCACTCCTTACACCGTATCACCTCTACGATGTCAGCTTTAGCCAGATAGTCTTTTACGGCTTCACAATCAATCACTATAGGAATGCTCATCTTAGCCATTGTCTGCTTTCCTTTCTGCTCTAGAGCAATAATCGTTTTCTTCGACCGAAATAAACAGCATCCCACGTTCATCCCTGTATTTTCCACACATTATTCCTTTGAAATAATTCCCTGTTGCAGAGTGATTGCAATCCTTGCAGTGGACCAGTTCCCTGCCGATTCCGTAGTATTCATCGCTGTAATCTCTTAGACTGTCATCATCCATCGGATGTTCCAGTTCAACAATCACTGTTCTGACTTTGCTCATTGTCTGCTCTCCTGTTCCAGATGTCTATCGCATCGCCATCTGGATAGTATGTATATTCAAAACCGTTTGGTCTTGTTGCATACAATATGTTCGGTCTGATACTAAATTCCACCCCGCATTTATGACAGTTGATTTCTAATTCGGTTACACCGTCACCATCCTCAATTTTCATCGAGTATGTGCTGACTCTCTCATTACAGAACGGACATGGTTTCAGTTCTCTCATTCAAAATCCACCGCCTTGATCTTTACAATCATCCTTTTACCTTCAATGTCCCTTACCGGAACAACTGGTCTTCCGACCAGCCCTTCCATCGGTGCTGTGCCGATGGTGGACTGTGGCTTCGCAAGAACCATCACTGCCGCATCGTTAATTGTTCCCTTCAGGATCACAGGAACGGCAGATATTCCGAATGCCTTGGCAATCGAAGCCATTTCATTATGTCTCAGCCACATGTCAAAGTCAGGGAAATAGACATCGAACAGAATGAAGTCAACTCCGTCAGGAATATAAAGCGAACCGACCTTCTGGATCTTCATGCCGTATCCTTCGCCAAACAGTAGTACTCTTCTGCTTCCGAATTTCTGCTCAAAGATTTCTTCCGCAGCATTACCGCAGAAGATCTCTTCCAGTCTCTTCAGCAGATGCTTCGGAATGTTAGTCTTTTCCGTTCTGCCCTGGAAAGATACTTCGTGACCATCCCACACCACACCGATGTTTGTTCCGTCAATCTTTTCTGTCCACTCCCACTCGTTGTCTTTCAGATACTCAACCGCCTTGTTGGTGAACTGCCCTCTGATAAGTTTCCTTGTTCCGTGCATGTCTCTTGCATAGACTGTCTCAATCTTTGTGTACTCAATCATGCCCTCATCTCCCTTTCTTCTGGTTCGTCATCGTCAGGAATGACAGGCTGGATAACCTTGTCACCCATGACTACCATTGCCATCTTGAATGCTGTTGATAGTTCCTTGTTCTTCGCTGTGGCATCAATCAATGCACAGTACGCAAAGAACATTTCCAATACGCTGCCGCCCTTTGCCAGCTCAACCTGTGTCTTTGTGCCATCACCCTGTACTTTAATCAATGTTTTCGTTTTGCTCATTTCCCATTCTCCTTTCTCATCAGTATTCTGTAGTATTCCTGAAACGTCAGCCTGTTCCTTGCACACTGCTCTGCTTCGTCAAATGTCATGCCGTATTTCTGCATTATCGGCTCAAGTATCAGTATGATCCGCTTGTGGTTGTAGAATCCACTACTCTGCAGGGCAATGTAGTTGTTCTGCGTTTTCATAACGTCTTCGATAAATTCAATCACTGATGTCATTCCTCTTCCTCTATCTCCTTCAGCTTCTTCCCTATCGCTTGCACAACCTGGACCGTGACACCGTTCCCTGCCTGTTTGTACAGCTGAGAATCGGAGTTTACGAATTGTGCTTTCTCAAAGTAATCGTCTGTCCATCCCTGCAGACGGAAGTATTCCTTCGGTGTCAGTCTGCGGATGGTGATGTAGCACTGTTTCTTCGGATACCATATGCAGTATGCCTTGTGTCCGTTTGCCAGTTCGACATAAATCGGAGGATGCTCGTCACCGCCACCGGTCCCTTCCGCAACATCCTGAGCCACTCCGTGCAGATCCTGTGATGTAAGCGTGTATTCCGGCTCTCCGTCTTCCTTGAAACGTTTGCCGTTCTGTTTCTTTACAGCACGGTCAGGTGTGATAACTGGTATTGCCACTTTGCTCCCATCTCCTTTGTTCGTTGTAACTGTGGGATGCTCTCCATCCGATGACGATAATTCCACCGCCACCTTCTTGACTTCTTTCAGTGTATCCACTGTCTGCGAGATACCCCCCCCGCTCAGAATATCCATCTGGGAATGGCGGTTCGGGTCAAGTGTCCCCACAACCTCAACCGCCACTCTCTTCGGCTCGTATCTGTCTCTGTTCAGCATCGTTGCTATTACCCCCCCCGATCCGTATACATCGGTAGTCGAGTGTCTGTTAGGACTCAGCCTACCGACTATCTCGATTTCCACCGCTTTCGGCTCTTTGTAATCTCTTGTGATCTTTATCATCCACCTTCACTCCCACATTCAGAGGATCTTTGTAGTCTCTGCTTCGGACACTCGGTGCTGAGTCTTCGTATTCCATTGGCTTTCCCTCGATTCCTGAATAGCCTGTTTCAAAGCAAGCCACGCACATCTCTCGACCCCCCCCGCCAGCAGTATCAAGTGTCTCGGTGATACTGTCAGGAGGATATGTCTGTGTATTCCTGTGGAAACCATCCCTGTGGGCGATCATACGAATTTCAGTCTTTGGATCTGTGCCGAAGACAGGAAATACTTTGGCATGACTTCCTGTGGCTGATCTAAGACATCCGACAGTGTAGATCCTTTCCCTGTGCTGGGGTACTCCGAAATTCGCTGTGTCGAGATTCTGCCACTCGATATCGTACCCAAGTCCATCCATTTCCATGAGTATTGCGAGATAGTCTCTTCCCTGGTTGCTCGATAGCATTCCCTTAACATTTTCATAGATAAGCCACTTGGGTCGATCTTCTTCTTTGGTTTGCCTGACAAGGTCAAATACCATTCTAACGAGTGATGACCTGTCTCCTTGCAGTCCGCTTCTGTTTCCGGCAACGGAGAAGTCCTGACAGGGTGCTCCGAAGCACCAGCAGTCGGCTCTAGGAATAGTCCGATAGTCAATTGCTCGTATGTCGCTTGCGTACCATTCGCCATTTCTGTATTCCTCCTTCAGTATTTCCTTCTGCCTGTCCTTGAGAGGGAGAGTGGCAAGGTATGCCCTCTGTTCCTCGGTGATCAGGTGCATGCTTGTGTAGGATGCCACTGCAAACTTGTCGAACTCGCAGAAGCCTACGCATTCATGCCCTGCCAGTTCCATTCCTCTGCGGAAACCGCCGACTCCGGCAAAGAGATCTATAAACTTCATCTTCCCTCCTCCCAGTATCCGCATATACGGCACAGATTATCAAACTGTTCTTCGGTAATTTCCTCTAAGTAGTTGTTCCTGGCGATGGCATCCATCGCATTTTTCTTGGCAACGTAGTATGCATTGCCCTTTCTCCACCGACCATGCTTGAACCAGTCGTTCAGCACGATCTTGTCCTTGTCCGCAGCAGTCTCGCTCCCCTTCAGCAGTGCGATCCTGTCTTCGGGGAAGCACATCTGCCTGTTGGCTTGGAGTGTCTCTGTGTTCCATGCCATAGGTCAGAACGGAAGATCCTCGTCCGTTATGTACGGATCATTCTGTGTGCCGAAGTCTTGTGAAACCTCGCTGGCAATGTCTTTCATCGAATGAGACTCTGTTGCCACTGTCCTTGCTTCGGATGCCTGTTTCTTCTCCGACAGTATCTTCACGTTATCGCACACTACATCAGTGGTGTAGACAGTAGCACCGTTCTTTTCGTAAGAGCCAGTCTGTATTCTGCCATCCACACCAACGATCATCCCTCTCTTAGCGTAGCGTTCCATGTATTCTGCGGACTGTCTCCAAGCGATGCATCGGATGAAGTCAGCCTGTGATTCCTGCTCATCCTTCTTCTTCTGTCTGTCACAGGCAACGGTGAATGTTGCCATGCTGAGTCCCGAAGAAGTGACACGGACATCAGGGTCTTTTGTAAGTCTGCCCACAATCACTGCCCTGTTAATCATTGTTTCATTTCCTCCTGAAGTTTTTTGATTCTGTCTATAGTTGATTGAGATGCAAGCATTTCTTCCTTCTGCTTCTGCATATATGACGGCATCGGAACTACTGCACCAGTCTGTTGCTTCGGTGGCTGAGACTGCTTCTCTCGGTCTTCTTTATCCCACCGTCTGAGTCTTGCTTTCCAGTCTGATTTCCATCCGGCACTTTCGTAGTAGTCGAAGAAATACTTTGGATCGACAACCAGATCGTTCTCTGAAACAAACGATTCAATATCAGCGAGTGTGGGTGGAGAAAAGGAGTGTTTCTGATTGCTCTCCGTATTACTTATATATTCTTCACACACTATATTGTTACTTTGTTTCTTTGTTATATTTGTTCTAGTGTTGTCGGTCGTTTGTCGGTCGTTTGTCGGTGATTTGTCAATTCTTTTGTCGATTGGCTTGTCGATGTCATCAGGCAAATCTTGATATTTGCTATACTGGGTAATAGAAATTAACGTTCCGTAGCCTGTCGATTTTGTTGTCACTTCGTTTGTCGATTTTAGGTGTTCTAACGCAGTTCTCACAGAACGTACAGATAAGCCTGTTGCCTTGGCAATTCCGCTCAAAGTCTCCAAAGTCTGCCCTCTTCCGATATCAATTCCACGCCATCTGTTTGGTTTCCAGTTCGCCTTTAAGAGAAGGTACAGCCACACCGTGACTGTCTTTGGGTCGCTGTACCATTCCCACTCAAGCATCTTTCGATGCAATACAATAAATCCATTCTCGTTATTCATTCTTTTCTTCTAAAGTTGTGATCGTGATGCAACATCTCGGCATCTTGTCGGTGTAATTCTTTTCTGCTACAACGGAAGCAACCATCGCATCGTCCGTCCATGCCACACCATTCAGACCATCGAAGACAGCCTTGATGATGTTGTCGATGTCAGGCTTCTTGCTGACAAATCCATCCACGGCTGATGCTTTTTTCTTCTTGCTCCACGACTTCGGTATCGGAAACTGTGCATAGATGTCCACTCTCACAGGAACATCAATCGGAACGGCATCAGGATAATCGTTCATGAATGTTGTGCGGATGAGATTCTCATACCGAACCGTCTTCTCGGGAGTGTATGCTCTCGGATGACCGCCACGGACAGACATTCTCGGTCTGCCCTTGCCGACAGGAATGCCAGGCACTTGGATTGTCATCATTATCATTCTGATACGACCTCTGCTTCAATGACTTCGCCAGTGCCCTCGTCAGCAACGAACTGTGTGTAGTCTGTCTCGTCCTTGACCGTGTACATGTCCTTGGAAAGATCCGTCTTGATTGTCTCGTCAGCGGACAATGCTCTCTGTACTTCAACTGACAGCGGTGCATACTTCAGCACCTTCTTGATGACCGTCTTCTTTGCCATCTCGTCAAAGTTGGATGTCCACGGTGATGAAGAACTACTGAATGCCTTGCTGAATTTCTTTGCATGGTTCTTGATGTCCTCGACACTCATGACTTCAAAGCCGAAGTCTTTTCCGTTCTTCCAAATCGCATAGTAAGCAATGACCTTGCCACGGTTTTCCATCGCAGGTACATGCACAAGATTCGGTTCTAAGCCATAGGAATACTCAAACTTGTCACCTTCGTAGACCTCATGTGCCTGAACGTTCGTACCGTTTCTGTGAGCGAGATCGAGCAGACCCTTGTAGCCAATCTGATACTGAGTTTCCAGTGTTCCGTGATTCATGTACGGAATCAGATAAGCCTGTCCGAGCGGTGTGTTTGGTTCAAGACCGCACTGGGCAGCATTCATCATCGCTGCGAGGAATGACTTCGGTGTTGTCTCTGCCAGTTTCGGTGTTGTGGACAATGCATTCAGAGTCAGTCTCGTAAACTTCTCTGGTGTCATGACTTGCGGAAGCACCTTTTGTACTTCTGGCATCATTGCCTGAACGTAATCCTTCATTGTCTTCTGTGGTTTTGCTACTGATGTTTTCTTTGCAACAGTCGGTGTTGCTGCCGTTTTAATTTCTGCCATTTTCTTTCTCCTTTACTGTAAATACTCTTGTTCCTTTGGCATTTGTCTTCCATGAGACTGTATATTCATCGCAGATGCCCTTTTCAGAGTCTTGCATGACCGCCTTGAGTACGCTGTCGCATTCCCTGCGGATGCTCTCCAACGACTTAATTTGATGTGCTATTGCCACTCGGCTCTCAATCGTCTGCCGATAATCAGACAAATCCATCACCGCCTGAATGCTTTCAGGGTACATCTGATTGATGGTGTCTGCGGTACTTTCGGAATCATCGATGTCCGGCTCTGTGCCGTCCTGAACCATCTGCCAAAAGGCGATTGCCGATTCTAACATCTCTTCGATAAACTCATCGTTTCGGTCGATCTTTGTGATGTAGAAGTCACTGTCTCTCTTGGTGGCAAGATACCCTTCCGTGTATCCTGTCAGCATCAGATAGAACTGTACCTGTGCGTAGTGCATCGGTGGGACCTCTCCAGCGTTGTAGTTCATGCGGTTACGAGCGGAAGTTGTCTTGCATTCAAGAACGAACTTCTCACCGACACCCAGCCTGTCAACATGTGCCACCAGGAACGGATATTCCTTGCATGAGAATTCATATGTTGTCTTCTTGACTTTCTTGCCAGTCTTCATGCAGAACCGCTTTGCAACAAGTTCTTCCATGTTTGTTCCCCACCATACGGCTTCTTTATCGGAGATGTCTTCAACCTCGATCCGACCAGTCTTCTCTGCCCACAGGGTGTATGCGGACTTCCAAGGGTTAAGTCCAAGGATTGCCCCGATATCAGAGCCACCGATGAACTTATCCCTGTCAGCTGACGGATCACCACTCCATTTTTTCTTAGTTAGTTTCATTGCTTCACTTCAATCTTTCCTACGGTATATCTGCCGTAACCTTCTCCTCTTCTTGAGCCGACACCGATGAAGTTGCCGGACATCTGCACCAGTGCCAGAATCGTTTCCCTTGGGAATGTTCCTTCAAGGAATGTGATCTCAATGTCACATGTCCATCCCATGAACTGATTCTGCTGAGTCAGGACGTTAACCTTGTTCAGACCGTTGGTCATGGCAAGATGCTGATCGTAACCTGCCTGTGCGAATGTGATCGGATTCTTGACAGAGACAGAGACTGTTCTCTTCAGATCCGCACCAGACTTGCCAGTGCTATCCTTGAAGCCACAGCTGATGAATGTTTCTTTGAATGACTCTTGGAATGCTTTCCCAAGGATGCACGGAGCATTGTTCTCCATGTAGTTCTTCCATTCTTCCTCGTTGTAGAGGGAATAATCATCATCGTGATAGACAATCTGATCTCTCCAGTTGATGGATGTGATCAGCTTCTCCCACATGTTGTACGGTTGCTGAATGTCTGCAGGAATCTTTGTTCCCTTCGGATGAGACTGTTTGAAAATCTCCTCCCGCTCAAACGAACGAGCCTTTTTGTTTAGGATCAGATCGGATGTGCCGACCAGCTGAACCTTCAGCTTCGTTGTACGGATTGCTTCAAGACTGATTGTGGATTCTGTAGTTGTGTTGGTTTTTTTCTGTGTCATTTTCTTTCTCCTTTGCTTTGACAGTTTTCTGCTCGATAGCAGATGTATGGGAATATGCGTAGCGTTGTCTTGCATTGTTTTTTGATGTTGTGTCCTATAGTGTCTTGGCATATGATGTACACTGATTTGCTGCATTGTTCCCATACATCCACCATTGAGCGGTGGATGCGATGCTCTGTAGTGTTTTGCCTTGTAGTATTTTGTTGTGTTTTGCAGTGCAGTGTTATGTTTCTCTGCCTTTTCGGCAGATGTGAAGTAACAAGATATAAGATGTGCCGTAATGTGTTGCGATATTTTGTCCTGCATTATCCTGCTCAAGACTGTCCTGTTACCTCACATCCACCGAAAAGATGGATGCTGTATTGTCCTGTCGTTTTTTGCCCTGTTTAGGAATGTTTTCAAATGTGCTGTTATAAATATCACACTGTCTTCAGACAGATTTCTATTTGCTCGATAACCTCTTGCAACTCGACTATCTTCTGGTATCTGCGTTGGAATGCTTGCATCTCTCCGATTGCTTGGTTGAGCAGTCTCTGATACTCGTCCTCGTTTCGGACCGTAAGCACTACTGGCTTGTATGCTTGGTCTTCCCTGTCATGCTGAATGACTCGCAGAGATAGCGGCGGCTTCTCTTCCTGTGGCTGAACCACCACCATCAATGAGCAACAGATCATACGTGCCTGATGCACTCTCCATTTTTCTGCTGCTTCTTTGTTGTTCCAGTCGAAGCATTTGTGAAGTTCTGTCTTCCTGTCCTTCGCAAGTTCGACAATATCCTGTGGTGTATAGGCATCGCCCAGTGTCTGAATCTCGTCATAGCACTTCTGGGCATCAGCCTTGAATTTCATCACTCCCCAAACTACGCTCATTCCCACTCCTCTATAACTGCATACAGATAATCAGCCAGATAATCTGCATTCTTTTTAATCACTTCCATCTCACTGTTTGACATGTACTTAAACATGTCGATGATGGTCTGCTCGATGTGGTTAATGGTCTTCTCTTCAAACCGCTCCTTCTGCTCGGCAATATCTTCCTCGTTGTAATATGCCGGATCTGAACTGGCATAGTGCATCTCAGCTAAGTGGTCTGTATTAATCATCATGTTCGCCCTTAATCCTTTCTCTAAGAAACTCTGCGTATTCATCCACGGACATCTTCATGTTCTTGTCCAGTTCTTCCGTAAGACCATGAATGTTTTTACAGAGTGTGCCAGCCAGCACGGCAACCGTTTGCGTTAAACGGTTGTGCTTATGTATAATCTTCACCATTGCGACCTCGTTTCTGACATTCAGCAGAAACAGCACTACAATCAATATTCTTTCAATCGTCATTAATAAACCTCTTGAGAAACGGCAGTTTCTCTTTGTCTCTGTATTCGTACATCCGCAGTTTCTCGGACACCTGAAAGTATGCCTTGAACGCTTTCTCGTTCTCCGCTCTGGCAATCTCCAGCAGATTCTTCAGACTGCTCAGTTCTTCCTGTGCCAGTGTCAGCTTCTCATGCAGTTGCAGATTCTCTGCCAGCAGTTCCTCTGCCGTTACGTAGTTACTCGGCATCCTTCACCTCGTAGATGGTGTTGTTATCCATCTGTCTCAGCTTGATCTGAATCTGTCCTGTGCGGTTCTGAAGATTCAGGATCCGCTCTTCTGCGACCTTGAGTTTGAACAATCCCTTGTCCTGCTCGGTGGAAATGGTTTCCAGTAAATCTGTTGCTATCTTCAGCCATTCACTGTGTACCTTCACCTGTTCTCTGATCTTGTCAACCAGTCCGACCAGATAGAAGCAGATACCACCCAGTGCGATGACAATCACAAGCATGATTGCTAATATGATGTTGGTTGTCATTTGGTCACCTCCACACACTGGTCTATGACATGTGTCACATCCTTTAAAATTTCCTCTGTTGTCCATTTCTTGCCGTTGTAATAATCGTCCCAACCCATATGGTCACCATAGTGTGCGTAATCCCAACCGATCCACCAACCGCTCAGATGGTCTGCTTCACATGTCAGATAGTTTCTGCTATAGGTAAGACCGCCATGCACTTCGATGTCGATGTTGGGATTCGACCAGTCTTTTTTGTAATACGGATGATTCCTGGGAAGTTTCACATATGCCGTTGGATGTGTGCCTAAATCAAGAATCCGATATTCAAATCCTCTGTAATTTCCTTTGAGAAGTTCTGTGTTCCCTCTTTCCGGAACATATGATGGCTGTCTGTATGTCATAACCCGAACACCTTTCCGAATAGATACATGCCCATGCAGAACCACATTGTGCAGAGCATCACCATTCCCCAGTCGATTCTCCGTAACAGTTTTGTCAAACTTTTTCTACCGATTTTCCTCATTTTTTCATCTCCTTTTTGCTATAATGAGGACAGTCTTTTTTTAAAAAGGCTGTTCACTTTTTCCGAAGCATGCACAAGGGTCAATGGGTGCATGCTTTTATTGTGCTTTCCGCATTAATGGATTGCCCACAGAAGTACCAGGGGAGCAAATGTATGTGCTTGTTCTATCAGAGGAGGCTCAACCCTGGAAGACATACTCTGGTTGGCAATGCCAGAGGACAATATGATCAATTAATGAAAAATAATCTCGTATCTTATGGTTAACTTTCCAAAATGGAAGAAATCTAAAGTTTTACAGAATTAGGTATTTCCCTTCGGCTAAAACGCTGTGAGCAACCCATCAATACGGAAAGCAGACATGCTTTCAAATAAGTTTGTGTGTACGTGCGAATGTTCGTACATCCGCTTCGCAGGTCAGATCGTATCCCCTTGTCAGTTCGATGAAGTCATCGATGTCCTCAAGTGTGGTGCGGTATTCCCTGCTGACTTTCCACATGTTAAGCAATTTGTATTCCCTGAATGCTCTCAGAAGATCCTTGCCGACATGCAGATAGTTCATTGTTTCTTTCGTTGTAAGTAAGTACATAGGTGTCTCCTGTGTTGACTGTCCGTCAACGTTTGGGGTAAAAAAATTAATAGACTATATCGTCAGTAGGAATTCCTGACACCCTGCTTAGTTTCACTAAGTCATCGGCAGTCATCTTAATTCTTTTTGCACTGACTGCTTGCAGATGGAACACATCGATGTCAGCCTTTTTAGCCAGTTCCTCGATACTCATTTCCATATAAGCAGCGATCATTCTCAAAGTGAATTTTACTTCCATGCATGTCTCCTTTCTTTTCTTCCGTTAACTCTTTGTTAACGTGATTCCATTGTACGTTAACAGTCCGTCAACTGTCAACTATTTTTTTTGAAATTTTTTGGAATATTTGTTTTTTTTGTTTTTTTGTTGTACATTATAAGTGTGAACGGAGAGTTAACATGAAAACAAATTATAATAGTGCCATAGGCGAATGGCTGATGAGCCAAAGAATCCGGCAAGGGTTATCACTACAAGATATAGCAGACCGTCTACAAGTATCTAAATCGGCAGTGTATTATTGGGAAGTTGGCAAAAGGACGATCTACGCTGAGAACATGATCAATTACTGTAATGCCCTGAATGTCAGTCCGTCCAAGCTGATGGATGATATAATGCCAAAATAAAAACCCACTGGAAACCGTAAACCAGTGGGCGAAAGGAGAACTTCTAATGCGTATGAATCTGGGAAAACATATGAGAAAGAAGTGCATTAGAATTCTATTAATGACAAGGAGATTATAACATGAAAGAAAAATTTATATCGCTGAAATCGAGCATAAAGTTTGGTGAATATTATCAAGTCTCCGTAAACTACACTGACAGGCACGGAAACCGCACTACAAGAAGCCTTGGACAGTTCTACGTAAAAGACTACGGAGATAAAAAGACCGCCCTTAAACAAGCCATAAAGGCTCGTGACAAGGCACTGAAGGAAATAGAGATATCCGCATTCGAGTACCACGACCTGACAGTTGACGATTGCTTTCAGGCATCTCTCAGCCTGTTCAATCTCTCAGCAAAGACCAAGCGATGGCACATACTGGTGTACGAGCAGATGATGGACGAGTTCCTGAAGTACATGCCGATCACCAAGGTAACGACAGAAGATGTGGTGAAGAACATGAATGCCTATGCCGAGGAACACACCAAGGATGGCATCAGCAGATGCCGTACAGTGTGGCATCAGATCTTCCAGACGGCACAGATGAAGGAGATTCCGGTAATCGACAGGACACTGGCAATCAAGACACCGAGATCGAAGAAACCGACCAAGCCGAGGGATACAGCATGCACATACGAGGATGTCATAATCACGCTGGAGAATCTTGAGACATACGGAGACACACCGACTGCCAAGAGACGAGCAAAGCATCTGCACGACATCATACTGATCATGTTCTACACAGGCATGCGACCACAGGAAGCACTGGCTCTTGCCAAGTCCGAAATTGACTTTGCCACCGAGACGATCACCGTCTACCAGTCGGTCGGTTCTACATCGACAAAGACTCGTCAGCTGATTTCGACCAAGACTGACGGATCTCTGAGGGAAGTGCCGATTGCCAAGGAAATCCTTCAGCTTCTGAAAGACTTGTGTGAGGATGCAAAACAGGATCTTCTTTTCACCGACAGGGATGGCAAGCCTTACGAGATAGCCGATCTCGATATCGTCCTGATTAACATGCGTAAGAAGAGAAAACTGCCCAGAGTCACACTGTACATGTGCAGACATCTTTTTGCCACCGATGTGTACAACACCGCACAAAATAAAAAATCAGCACAGAAGCTGATGGGTCACAAGTCAGAGACAATGACTTTGTATTATGTCAACGATGACCAGCAGGAGAGATATTCTCTTGTGCAGAACAGAAAACTGAGTTAAAATAAATACGCACATGTTGAAGACCAGGTATTTGTCCCAATACGAATATCTGGTCGATTTTTTTATGCAAATTTTTATGCAGACTTGCATAACGCACCGCTTTTCATCGCCTTTCATCGCCCATTTTCAGTCACATAATGGTATAAATGCCAGTATTACAGTCACATAAAGGTATAAAAAGGGCATAAAAAAATGCGGGCAACAGGACTTGAAACATAATATGTGGCTTTATGAAATCGACTTTTTTATGCAAAATTTTATGCAAGATTCTTAATGAACATTGTTTCGGTAAACAAAAAGTTTACAAGGCAAATAAAAAAAGAGGGGTTTAATGCCCCTCTTCTGCTTTAATCTCATTCGCTTTTTCGTCTGCCCTGATCTTCAGCAAGTCGATCATATTGACCACCGCCTTTGGCAATGGCAGACCCATCAGACCAGCATTCTCAATAATGCTGATTGCTTCGTTTGCAAGGAAGCCGATGATCACTGCATCCTTGACAAATGTCATACCCATGACTCGGTCCACATATGCTGCGACCAGGACGATCATCAGAGTGGTAACCTTGCGGATGATTCCTTTCCATCCCGCTCTGCTTTCAAGACCACCGTTTTCTGTCTTGTTGCTTGCATGGAATACACCTGCGACAAGCAAACCAGTGATGTAATCGATGCACATGAACACTACTAATGCGGTCAGTCCTTCCGACCATCCCCCATAAGCCTGGGCGATGACCGAGCATATTACTCCGATGGTGATCTCCCCTGCCGATAACTTCTGAAAGAAGTCACCAAGCCTTTCTAAAATCTTCATGCTTTCTTTCCTCCTATCAAAGCACCGCCATTATTCAGCACGATCTCAGCTTTCTGTTTGCCTGTCAGCATTGCACCAGTGGTATCGAACAAATACCAGTCCTTCTTGCCTTTCCAGTCAAGGTACTGCATGCCAGTCACCATCGCACCGCTTGTGGTGTCGAAATAGAACCAGTTCTCTCCCTTGCTCCACTTCAGCTTCTGCCATCCTGTGACCATAGCACCAGTGGCATCGAAGTAGAACCAGTCAAGTCCACCGCTCCATCCAAGTCTCTGCCATCCTGTCAGTTTTTTGCCGTCCTTGTAGTAATACCATTTATTGTTAGATTTAATCCATCCGTTCATCTGTCCCCCTGTCAATCCGAAATCAAATCGGATGCCGATCCAGTCCTCTGCCCACTGGTAAGGCTTGTCAGAATACTTGCGGAAGTTTCTGAACTGTCCGTAGTATGTGTAGGCATGCCCTGAATCGTACAGTACATAGCCATCGCTTGTCATCTCTCCTACGATAGCCGTATGAAAACCTCCACTCTCCCAGTTCGACAGAGTGGTGCGAGTTGCACGGTTAGCCAGTGGCTTGTTGAAGAAGTATAACACATCCCCGATACGCAAGTCCTTGGTATTCTTGATCAATGTGTACGGATATCCATGCTCCTTCCAGTATTGTGGATACTCTGCCGGATCAGGGAAGTTTGCCGGACAGAGACCTGCTTTCTTCAGCATCTGAACGACACCCTGTCCGCAGTTGGTGACTGCATAATACTTGCCACCTTTTGCACAGTTGGCGAACATCGCATCGACTGTCGGAAGATCGTCTTTGTTTGCAAAGCTGAATGCCGAATAATTAACAGCAAATCTTCCTGACGGCTGTTCCTGTGTGTAGTAGGCACTCTTCGCACCGTCATAGGCTTTGTATCGATTCTCTCGGAATGTGTAGTTACATCCGTTGGAGTAGTCCACCCCCCATAAATCATACAATCCCCATACATAGTCACCGATCTCGGACAATTCTGCGAAGGTTTTGACTTTGCCATTGAAATCAGCGTACTTGGCAAACACACCGCCAAGCGATTTCAGATATGCCTTGTAACCGCCTTTGTTTGCAAGGACTTCCTTGGCATTGTTGTAGGTGAAGTCGTTGCAATGTGCATCGATGATCTTCTGAGTGGCACTGTTGTGTGCCTTGAAATCTGCAAATCCCATATCGTCTCCTGTGTCTGTTGCTTCCGTGACAGCGGTCTTTGCACAGTGCTTGAACTTTAAGCCTTGTGTGTTGACCACTGTAGTGAAGCCATCCAAAATGAAAAAGGCATCCACAGGATTCATCTCTCCGACCATGCGGTATACCTTTAAGTTGTTGTCATAGTACTTTGTCTTTACAGAACCTTCAGCCACCTCTAGGTGGATGTGCATCCCTGTTGCCCTTCCAGCATCTCCCTCTCGATATATGACTTCTTGTGGCTTGTAGATTTTGTACAGCTGATAGTCCTTGTTGGAGTGAGTCATGGCAAGCGTAACCACTCTGGCTTTTCCATCCGCACACATGACCTTTTTCTGTTTGCCATGTTCGTCACAGGACACAAAGAATCTTGTGTTGCCTGTGTTTCTTGTGCCGAAAGCACCACTGCAGTAGAAGCAGGTATCGCTCTCCTTGTTCCAGTAAAAATCTATTCCAGAGTCTTCCCCACACAAATCGAGAGCTGCGTTCGGATGCGAGTAGTGCGGTTTGCCATCGATCAGAGTGCCGACCTGGCTGATGTTGAGATGGTGCATGCCAAACACCAGTCTGTCCATATCAATCACCACCTTTCAAATAACTCTGCGTTCAGTTCTTCGATTTCTTCCTGTGTAAGCATGTTATTCCTCGACCATAAAATAGATGGCATTCATCAATTCCATCGGAAGTTCAAGGCTTTCGATATCGGAGAACTCGATCTTTTCAAGACTGACAGTTGCGTTGGCATTGTCCAGTTCTGTCAGCTTCTGCATGCATACGGCATAGTTAGGATCTGTCTGCTCAATCGTCTGCTTGCCATCGGCATAGCTTCGGATGATGGCATTCCTTGTCTCAACGTATGGCTCACACATGGCTTTCAGTGCGAACTTGTTTTTGATGATCTTGTACGAAACCCTGACAGGCAAGGACTGTGTGTTGTCCATTGTCTGTGAATTTAATTTTGTGAACATTTCAAATGCTTCGATATTTCTCATTTCATTTCCTTCCAAATTAATCAGAAACCAGATATGTTTTACCGCTGACCGTTTCCCATTTGCAGTAATGACCAGTGCCTTTAGTACGGATGTAAACCCTGTTGTCTTCCTGCCCAGCAGAGAAGTATGTGCCACTGTTTTGAACGTAGTGTCCAAGGTATGCCCATTTTTCTGAGTCGACAACGACACCAGTAGGCGAAGTGATATCCATTCTGCCTGTTGACATCATTCTTAATTTGCCGTAAGAATTGATTCCCATTTCCTGAGTGGCAGAAAAACTGCATATTCCTCCTACAGCATCTAAACTAAGGTAATTTGAATAGCTGTCACTCGGATTTCTGACCGCTATTGTTATATCGCCAAGGTTACTTACTGCTATAAGTCCTGAATTTCCGTTTGGTGTACGTGCCCTTAATTCTAAATTTGCAGTTGTTGAAGAGGACTCAGCCAGAAACGTAATTCCCCTTCCAGTAGTTTTTGCATCAATTTGGCTCGACTGAATGCCGAACACACCTTGACCATGAAACAATATGCCTTCTACATTGACATTGTTATACCAGTCATACCATGTGCTGTTTTCCGCAATTACCTGCCCAGTTCCTGTGCCAAACGTAATAACCGAACCGCTGATATTTGAACCATTGATGTTGATTGCCGTGATCGTCCCCGACTTGATGAAGTCTGCAACGAACCCTCCGTCAATAGTCCATGCTGTGGTGAACGGTCCATTATATCCTGTGGTGGAGAAGCCGATGCCGTTCTGATTCATACGGATGACGTTGGTTGCCTGTGTCTTGTCCTCATTGTCCATGATCAGGATCTCGTAAGGCTTGCCGTCTGCATCCTGTGAGATGACAACATAACCTCCGTCACCGCCTGTGATCAGATTGGTAGCATTCTCTATCGCCTGTTCCAGGAACGATGTTGTCTTCTGTGCCTGTGTTGTCACGGTCTCGTTGATCTTCTGCTGAATAGTCTCGTCCAGTCTGCTTTTCGTGTCTCCCAAGGTAATGGAGTTGTATCTTTCCTTCAGGACATCGTAGTCAGTCTCGATAACCTCTGCCGTTGCATCGACACCGTACCTCTCATAATAGACGGTAACCGTATCGCACAGGGAGATCCTTTCCAGTGGTGCAAGGTTCTTGTATTCCTCGGACTGCCATAACGGCACGAAGGATACTTTGACATTGACCCTCGGCACACCGACATTGTTTGCATCCCTATAGGTGATCGCCCTGTTGTTCAGCTGAGTGACGGTAGGCTTAGATTCAAAGTCCGATGTGGCATCCATGAGGTAGATCTTCTCAACAGGATAGCTTGCATGGTTGGCAACATACTGGATTGCACTGCGTACTACCGTACCGCTTCCCGAATCAGTCCAGTATGCCATGACACCAGTGTAAAGCGTTTCCTCTGACTTCTCCTTGTTCAGGTCGGTCATGTTCTTGCCATATGCAATCCGCACACCGTTGTTTGTACCTCGGTGTCCGTAGAACTTGACCGTCTTCATGTCCCATTCGTACTCACCGAATCCAGGACCTGAAAACATGTCCAGCACAGACCCCTCCATACCGCCAAGACAGGATCTTGCCGATGCAGGGACCTTGAGTTCAAACTTGGTCGCAGTGTTTGTTACATCTGTCCAGAAAGTAAAGTCGTTGGCGATTGCACTGTTGCTCTTAATCCCTTGCAGTGTGGCATTAATTCCTGTCGTACTGAACGGAATGACAGGAATGCCCGAAAGATCGTATGAGATGTGCTGGGCATTGATGGTCACCCTTCCGTTTAACGGAGTGGAAATCTTGTAGATTCTGAATGCCTGTAGGTTTGCCGTATCGTTAGGCTTTGCAAAGATGAACATGCCTGTGTCGATCTCACTGAACAGTACACCATTTGCCGGATAAACCATTGTCAGTTCGTACTTGCCGTTCCTCTCCTCGACAACCTTGCAAGACACGGCTTCGGCAAATCTGCCAAGACCTTCCGAAGTGAAGGAAGTCTCGGATACTGAATATAGAATCGGTATCATAATTCCCACCACCTCGGCTTGATCTGTAGCGGATTCGTGACTGACGAATCTGTTGTCCATGACACACCGTTGTTTCCTGGCTTAAGCACAGGATAGCCGTTTGCCATCGTCACGTATGAGGAAAGGTTTGACCCCGCATTTGAGCATGTCATCAGTTCGCAGTCGATGTCGATGAACTGGCTTGCATCCCTTCCGGCAACAGTCACCGTGTAATTGTTCATCGTGAATGTGCCGTTTCCATAGAAGCGGATGATCGGTTTTGCAGTGTGCAGTGTCGGATTGGTGATCACGCTCCCTGTCACCGCAGTCATCGTGTCTCCTGAATCAAGGTATCTCTGTGGCTTGCATTCAAACTCCAGCGTGAACTTACCGCTCTTGTTGAAAGATCCTGTTTCCGACTTCGTTGCCTTGCGGAATGCACCCATGCGGTAGTGTCCGTTATCCTGAGGGAGTGTCAGCTTCTGATAGCCATTCACTGACAAGAGATAGTTCGTCAGGCTTCTGAATTTTGTAGGAAAATTAGATCTGATGAAGCAGTTGACAGGAATGGTGATGTTCTTGAATCTGTGGTTATCAAAAAGGAGACTCCCGCTCATGCCGGGAATCTCCACGAACTCGTAGTCCTTTTCGGGTGTCTGATAAATCTCAGACTGGTCAATGCTGATGCCGTATGTGGCATTCGGGTAGAGTGTCTCGTTACCAAAAGTAAAGTTTGCCATTATGCGAATACCTCGTCTCTTCTGATGATCTGGTCGTTAATCTTCTCTGCAATGACATCTGCCAGTGCATCGACATTATCGACATTGCCGTTGACATTCACGTTAACGGAGATCGGTGCGGTGATGTTTCTTGTAGAGGACATGCCCGAAGATGTGAAACCATAGCCTGTCGGTGTGTAGTTGCCTGTCATCCACGAACTGTCTACCGCAGACTGGGACATTGCATTTGCGGATCTTCTGACGGCTGCGTTCTCGTTGTTGATACCCTGAACGAAGCCAAGGGTGAAGAACTCACCTACCTCTTCCATAACTTTAGATGGAGATTTTTCCATCAGCCTTTTCTTAGAAGCTTGAACCGCTGTTGTCATGATCTGATTCGATGGTCTGGATACGTTAACGGCTTTCATACCATTGATGAATCCCTGCACGAAGTAAGATCCGGCAGAGAACATCTCATTGTAATACTTGTTGTCCTTGAAGACCGCTTTGATTGCCCCGACAAGATCCTTTCCGGCATTTGTCATAGATACGACCTTGCTCCTCAGTCTGCTGATTACACCTTCCATGCCAGTGTCGGCAGTGTTGACGGCAGCCTTGAGTTGCTTCCCTGTTTCCGCTGGAATTACGCTTGTGGCATCCTGTGTGGCTTTCCTTGTCTGCTCTTTCTTGTTTCTGATGTTGTCATCAAAGGTATTCATTCCCTTAGTAGCCTGTTCGCCATTCATCTGAACCCACTTGTTCAGCTCTGCTTCTGAGTCAGTGTATATTTTCCGGTAGGCATCCAGTGTATCCTGTGTGACACCATCCGTGCCTTTTTCAAATGCTTCTTGAATCTTGTTGAGATTCTCTCTTGCATTCTTGACCTGGTTTTCAAGGGACTCCTTCGTGCCGTCTTCGGCATGGATGAATCCATCAACCAGTTCCTGAAGCGATGCCTGCATCTGATATACGCTTCCAGAAAGGACGGAGGCACTCAAACCCTCGTAGTTTGTGATGGTCGTGTTGTACCCTACAAGATCTTCCTCAGCGATGTTAAGAGAATTTCCAAGTTCGCCTAATGCGTCTTGTGCTGTTTCCAGTGCTAAACTGGCATTCCTGGATTTTTCTGCTGTCTCATCGGTTGTATAACCGAACATTTCCTGTTCTTTTGTTGCCTGTCGTTCCCAATGTGTGGCATCCGCAAGGAGATGATTTACTTCGAGCTGTTTCTGTGCGTATCTACCTGTCAGGTCTGCCACTTGCTTTTGTGCATCAGCCTGTTTTGCGACAGCATCGAGATAATCATCCTCATGTGCTTCCAGCATTGCCTCTGCACGTTTTTTCTGAATAACTTCATCAATGGACGTACTCAGTTTACCGTTTGCCCCAACCAATTCCTCAATCTGTTCCCTTTCCATGCCAAGTGCCTCTGCCAACTGGTTGAGATACATGTCAGCCAGTGCTTGGCTACTTTCCGTTGCAAGTCCTGTCGAATCTACAAGATCGTTATATTTTTTTACAAGCTGTTCAGCAAGCGTTGAGTTTTGGTTGATAGACACAATCTCCTGATCAGTGGCATTCTTCATGTCGAGCCTTGACTGATGGAGAGTGTTTGTGGTCTTGATTAATTCTTTGTCTTGTTCTGTTAATCCGTACTCAGCCTCATATTGCCTCATAAAATTGTCTGAGTTAATCTTCATTGCTATTCCGAGTGCCGTAATGCCACCGATAACAAGACCGATTTGTGGAACTAATGCACTGAACCCAAGTCCGTCTGCATTAATGATTGCTCCGACAGCTTTCATCCATGTGCTTGCACCCTCGGTGGCTTTACGCATCTTGATGAACTGGTCTACCACTCCACCGATGCCTGTCATAAGTCCTCCTGTGACTTTCAGCAATGGACCGATTGCAGCAACCATGCCTGCCGTCCTTGCAATATTCTTTTTTTCTTCGTCACTAAGGTTTTTGACCCATTTACGGAAATCATCTACGATTTCCACCGCCTTTTCGAATACAGGATACAGGTCACCGATCAGGGTATCGCCAAGATCGATTGTGGAATTTTTTAACTTGTTAAGTGCTTTTCTGGCTTTGAGGGATGGTGTTTCCAACATCTTTAACGCATAGTCGGTCTGTCCTGTGACATCGCTCATACGCTCTAATTCATCATTCAGAACTTTAGAATCTTGTGACATGAGTGCGTTCGCAGCACGACCCGAACGGATATTTTTAAACAGGTTAGCAAATGCTTCGGAGTTTCTGTCCAGGTTGTTATATAAGATTTCCAATACCTCGCCAAGACTCATTCCTTCAGCCATCAGCTGTGCGAATGTCTTCCCATCTGTGAGTTCGCTTAACAGTACGGCTGCATCCTTGTCAGGCTTCTCCAATTCGGTGAACAATGCATTCAGCATTGTGGTTGCCCTTGCAGTGTTGACACCCTGTTTGGTCATTGTCGCATAGGCAGCTGCAATCTGCTCGATGCCTACGTTATAGGCTGCGGCAGTAGGAATAACTACACCCATAGATGAAGCAAGTTCGTCTACGATTGTCTTACCATCGTTCTGAGTGCGTAGTAACAAATCACTCAGGTAGGCAGCTGTATATGTCTCCTTGCCGTATGCATTCATGATGGTGGTCAGCAGGTCTACCGACTTCTCGGTAGTTGTGAAACCCGCACGAGCAAGCCTTGTGGCATCGCCCATGAACTCTACCGCATCTCCGGCATCGACTGATGCAGACACCGCCTGGTAGGCAGCCTGTGTCAGATCGTCCAGTGCAAAGCCTGAAGCATCCGAAAGATCGATAAGTCCCTGTTTCATGCTTTCCATCGGTTCTTGCGTTTCGGTGGCGATGGTGTAGATCTTCGCCATGCCGTCCGTCAGGTTCGATGCATTCTTCACACCATAGGTCCCCAAGGCAACGAGCGGTGCGGTGATGTACTTTGTCATGGAATCACCGATACCCGCAAGAGTACCGCCAAGATCCTTGACATAGCCGTTGATGGTTTCAAGATTGCTGGGAATGTTTTTTAATTGTTCACGGAACTCAGCCAGTTTGGTCTTTGCGTTCTCTACATCCGTGCCGTACTTGTCTACTCTGGACGATGCACGGTACAAGGTGTTGGATGCATCCTCGACAGTTGCCTTTACCTTTCTCTGCTCGGCTTCGTTTTCACGGACTGCCTTGGTTGCGTCTTTGAGTGCCTGTTCCTGTTCCTTCAGCTTGGCTTTCTCTTCGTCCAGTTCCTTGCCCTGTTCGTCCAGTTCCTTTGTCAGCTGTTTGACAAAAGGATGGCTCTTCCCAAACGTGTCGGAGTAGTACTTGAGGTTTTCCTTTGCCTTGTCATACCGTTCTTGCAGGATCTTGACCTGAAGTTCCTGTGACTTGTATTCCTTGGTTTCCTGTTCGACAGTCTTGGTCAGCTTCTTCTTTTCCTGTTCGAGTTCCGCAATTTTTTTCTGTGCATTCTCCTGTGCCTTTTCGTAGTTCTCGGCAGCCTTTGTCTCTGCCTTGACCGCTTCCTCATACGTATCACTCGCAGCCTGAACAACACCCTTCTGATGCTCGATCTGCTTTGTCAGCTGTTCACGCATCTTGCGGTTGCGTGTCATTGCGGAGTCATTCGCATCGAAGGTTGCGGTGATACGTTTCATCTCGGCATCAAATCGCTTGGCTTCATTAGTGATCTCAATGAAAGCCTGTCTGAACTGCTTTACCCCTTCTACACCAATACGTGGACCGATACTTACTGTCATATCGTTATCCTCCTAATATAAAAAGAAACGTTAGATAATGTATCATTACCTAACGTTAAACATTTGATCGAATTGTGATAATTTTTTCTTTTCGGTTTTCTGCTTCGCACCGTTGTCGATAGCAAGACAAGCAAGCATATCCAGCATCTCCGCATACGGAGTTACCAGTATCTCCCGCTTGTCCATGCCTATCTTTCTGCCGTAGAAGAGAAACCACGACAAGTTCAGTCTAATGTTCCGCTTGTCTTTTTTTTTGACTTGCTCGGCTCGACCTCGACAGTCTGCTTTACACCCAGGAATGCGTTGACCGCTTCCTGGAACAGTTCGCTCATTTCATCATTCGGCATGTACATGACATCTTCCTCTTTGATGACAGTGACCTCATGCGTTGGGTCTTCGTAATGTTTTGCTTCCTCGTAGCCTTGGTTCATCAGCTGAATGAACTTGACCATGTTCCTGATGGATTCAAGGGAATCATCTGGAAACAGATCGCCCATCCGCTCCAGTTTCTTTTCTGGGCAGATTTCGGCAATGTCAAAATTTGTCTTGACTGTTCTTAAAAATTTGATTTCTCTTCCGTTGACTTTCATTTATTCGTTCTCTTCTTCCTGTTCTGTTTCTTCTGTATTGTCTGTTTCGTCTGCCAGTGAAGTTACTTCACTGGAAACTACATCAGCTTCACTGTCTTCTGCACCCTCTTCAACAGGCTCGGTTTCAGCTTGTTCAGTGGCATCCGTTTCTTCTGTGGTATCTTCTTCGGACACTTCTTCTTCCGCTGTCTGTGGTTCTTCCTGTGGTTCTGTGACAGCTTCTTCTGTGACCTCTTCAACTGGTTCTTCTTCCACATACGGGATGAACCACTTTGCATTACGCTCTTTCACGATAGCGATGGAGTGGAACTGATTTGTGCGAAGATCAATTACATTTACTAATTTAAGCATGTCTGTCACTCTCCTTCTGCTACCCATTCATAAGTAGGTGTGCCACCGCTGACAGTTGCTTTCAGCGTGTATGTGCCGTCAGCAAGATTTTCTGCTTTCGGAATGCGGAAAAGAACCAGTGCCATTTGTGTGCCTGTCTGCTGAATCATGTATGCCCCATCACTGTCGGCAAGATTAGGCAGGTGCTGAAGTTTGTCCCTAAGATTTTGTAAATATTTTGTCTCGTGCCCGACAGCGACTTTGCCTGTGGTGACATATTCCTCAGTTCCGAAATCATCGACAATCTGTGGGTTTGTATACGGCTCCGCCTGTTCTGTTGTAGGTGTTGCCAGTTCGTAGACGAGCATTACTCCGCTCATTGCGGTTTTGAAGGATGCGGCATCGGTGTAGGAAGTATTTCTAAAAGCGAAATAAGTCACACCATTACTAGCGTTTACTGCTCCCATAACCATGTTATCACCGATAATGTTATTAACGCGGTTATAACCTACGGCTTGATAAATAGGACAGATTGCATTAATTACATCGCTTGTTGCTGTTGTTGCTTTTACTCGCAAATCTGTAGTGAAGAATCGTTTATCATTATCAGCACTACTGTAATTCCACGTCAGTGTTCCCAAATCTACAATGCCGTACTTCCTCGTAACAGTCCCATCGCTCTCATACGTGTCACCATCGTAGTACAGTCCATTGTTCCACTTCGGAATACCACGGAGTGTCAGCGAACTGTCTAACGGATAGGAATGCTTCCAGTATGGTTCGTATTCACCGTCGCGTGTACCGCTCCATGACAGGTTGATGCAGATGTTATTGGAATAGGTAGTGCCCGCCCAACTGATTCGAATATAGTGAACATTTGGCGGGATTTCCGTCAACCCACTAGAAGCGAAATAGCGGTATCCCGCACTGCTCATGGAAACATAATTTTTGTTCGCATCATATCCGTA
>OCTX014540997.1_pt1 | contig 42498 bp, 38 predicted proteins | sample 1539691 | NCBI WGS metagenome assembly OCTX01 (sample SAMN02144231, study PRJEB22623) | gut metagenome | biome: sheep rumen | host: Ovis aries | place: New Zealand
CGTTTGTTTTGAAATCCTTCCCTATTTCATTTGCCATATACTCAATCAACTCCCGGCCATCTGCATTAACATTATTATCACGCAATCCTTGATTCCACGCTTCCTTTATTTGCTGGATAACTGCACATGGCATTTTATAATCAGCTAAGAAAGGCATGGCAATCAGTTCTATGTCCTGAACAACCTCCCAACGAGAAACCGTACAACGTTCTATACCACTAGATTTTGTATCCTTAAAGAAAGAGGAAGTTTCTTGCAACGATATCACACGCGGAGGAGGACTCTTCTCATCATCATAATCATCAGGGAACGAACACGCATAAAACATTGGCTGAAAAGGCAGGTTCGCACGTTCATATTTAGTTATGCAATAAGCAGGAGGATAATTCAATTCTGATATTGTATTGAAAGTCGTGCCTTTTTCATTCACACGCTGCCTTATCAATCCTGAACCTGCATATAGGTAGAATCTTATAACAGGCAGATTATAATCCTCTACAATACGAAAGATTTCATACAGTTCCTCAGCATTTTCTTTTGTAACATCTATCACATTAAGTAAATCTGTTATTCTTCCCATACTCTAAGACATTACACCAATTATGTATACTGATTCACATGCCTATTAGCCTCTGCTATTGATAGTAAGTGGCTGAATAGTTCCACTCTCTCCTCCTTCAGCTCCCCTTTATTCACCAACTTCTGCTGATGACGTACCCAATTCCTAAGCCCACGCTCTTCAGGTATGAACTTAGATGGATTCCGGTGCTCACGTTCAATGAACTCCTTCACCTCATTATATTTGGTTTGCCATCTCGTATCTTGATCCATATATCAGCCTTCTTACCTCAGCCTTCATACATCTTAGATCTAATATCAAACCCTTTCACCAACACGCTCGTAAGCATAGAATTTACCACTAAACGCATTTTCTACTTCATTAACCATAATCCATACAACATCAAAATTATGTTTCCCCCTGCTATATGGATAATCCCAATAGCGCCCATGAGCCATCCAGTTCCTGAAATTGAAAAAGTCGTTAATCTGACTGAACATATCAAGAACGTCCTGATTGTGTGGGTCCTGTTCCAAAAAAAATTTTTTCCAACCAGCAACAATCACATCAATAAAGCCTATCTTATACTGTATTTTCCCCACTGATTTATACACATCCTTAAATGACTTTGACAAATCATCCTTGTATCGTCTGGTACATCTTATATGACAATCCGTCCGGAAAACCTTTTCTAGATAAGCCAGTAGTTCAAAAGCCCCCTCCATAGATAGTTCTTCTTTAAGTCTATCAAGTTCTGCTGCAACCTCCGCCTCGCTCTTGTTCGCGAAAATCACATCATAATCAGCATTGTGCTCTCTTGAATACTGATATTCCAGAGAATCCAACACTCTATCATAATATGTCTTTATATCCTTCAAACTCCTATTATGACTGGCAAACTGAAATTTGTGAACTAACTTAGCCATTCATCAAAGCCATTAGTATCTGTTGAAATGTTTTTTTGTCCAAACTGACATATCGCATCATCCCGGAACGATCCACAAATTTCCACACTTCATTACCTGGTTCCTCGGCTTCTTTGCTTTTGCGGGGCTTCTCTCCATTTACAGTTACTACAATATGAGCTCTAGGGCTTGTCACATTCTCGCCTGTTAGAATAAACATCCCGCTGCGCATTCTGCAACTTATATCGATACGTCCCCTTGTCCCTATTAGGATTGTCCCATAAGGTTTAAGCAAAATCTTATTTCTATCTATGGTAATAATAAGAGAATCAACCTTGTACTCGCCTAATCTTTCCTCTCGTATCGTTACTGGTTCACGTTTTAATGAGATTAAACCATCTTCCACATTCTCATGTAGCCAATCGTCAGCTATTAGACTATAAAGTTCCTCCACGCGTTTCCTATACTTGTCTATTGTCTCCTGTGGATTAAAAGGATGAGCCGGTGTTGTGGCAGCTTTCTCTTTTTTCTCCTTTATTTCCTTCATAAGTTCATCAAAAGACTTATTATCTTCCATATATATCGTATTAATCGTTAAAACTCCATTAATCTCAATAGCCATTCTTTGGCCTTCTCTGCGGAACAAACACATACGAGCAAAAAGCCCCGCTCGACCTTGTCGCTTATTCGAGCTTGCGAGTCTTAAGAAACGCCTTTTAGGATTGATTTCGACTTTTCACTCTTCATTATTCACTCTTCACTTCCAGTATCCCTTCCTCTTCATGCGGCACACGCTCGACCTTGTCGCTCATTCGAGCTTGCGAGTCTTGAGAACGGCCCTTCTTTGCATTCAAAGATAACACTCCCTGACTCTAACGACTCCAGCTTATGCCACACATTCTTAGGGATGTCAACCCCATAGTTGCCACTCTCTTGACTCAACACCACTTCTTCTATGACAGTGCCATCATCATTGTGAGTAGTCACTCTAACCTTGCCTCGCAGGATAACGAAAGACTCATCCTTTGTCGGGTGCCGATGAATAGGTACCACAGTCCCTGACTCCACAGCATTTAAAAACCTGTGGTACTTGTCGTTCAGGGACTGGTGGAAATTATATTTTTCCGCAAGCCCGTGATTCTTTCGCCTCCGATGAAACCTTATCAAGTAAAGTCAGGTCGATTACCTTCATCCAACGATCGCCTCCTTAATACTCTTCACAATATACCGCACATCATCATCCGTCACATATGGTCCTGCAGGCAAACAGAAGCCAACCTTGAACAGCTCTTCCTCGATGCCGTTGGTATATACAGGAGCCCCTGCATACACAGGCTGCTTATGCATAGGTTTCCACGTGGGGCGAGCCTCAATCTTCTTGCCAAGCATAAACACACGCAGTGCCTCCACGTTCTCATTGGGCTGACAGTCGGTCGTGGCCGAATCTACCTGATGAATCACACCCGCAGCACCACCCACGGCTGTCTTGATTACCTCCTTGTAGGCATTCTCCTGCCCCTGAATCCTCACCTCCGGGTCCAGCGTAGCCGCGCACAGCCAGAAGTTGGCATCGTAGCGAGGGTCTGCCGGCTGCTTGTGAATCTTCACGCCAGGAACGTCCTTCAACAGATCCTCATACAGCGCCTGCACATGCTTATGGTGAGCAATATGCGCATCCAGCACCTTCATCTGGCCGCGCCCGATACCTGCACACACATTACTCATACGGTAATTATAGCCGATGGCCGTATGCTGGTAGTAGGGATACGCATCGCGAGCCTGTGTGGCATACCACATAATCTCGTTGGCCTCCTCCGCACTGCGGCAAATCAGCGCACCTCCACCGCTCGTAGTAATCATCTTGTTACCGTTAAACGACAGTACACCATACTTGCCAAACGTGCCCAACACCTTTCCGTCGAAGCGCGAACCCATTCCCTCTGCTGCATCCTCTACCACAGGGATTCCGTATCTGTCCGCTATCTCCATAATCTTGTCTATCTGGTACGGCATACCGTAGAGAGCCACTGGCACAATGGCCTTCGGAGTCTTTCCCGTCTTGGCGATGCGATCTTTGATGGCCTCTTCCAGCAGTTCCGGATCCATGTTCCAAGTCTCACTTTCCGAACCTACAAACACAGGCTTCGCACCCAGATATGTAATAGGATGCGAACTTGCGCAGAACGTATAGCTCTGCACCAGCACCTCGTCCCCCGAGCCTACGCCGCAGGCTATCAGTGCCAGATGCACCGCCGCTGTACCTGCCGACAGGCACACCACCTTGCGGTCAAGAGGCTCACCACCATCAGTTCTACTATTGGAGAACGCTTCCAAGTCTTTCTCGAAAGCGTTAACGTTCGGTCCCATCGGCACTACCCAGTTGGTGTCGAAAGCCTCTTTCACATATTTCTGTTCCCAACCTTCTTCGCTCATGTGCGCTAGGCACAGGTAAATAGTTTTTCTTTCAAACATAATTAATATTAGTTTAATCTTTTATCTCAATCTTATTTCAGAATTCCTCACTTATAGTACTCCCTCAAAAACTCCTGCACCATCGCCTGCTGTCTTTGCTGGTTGATGAGCCATTCGTTATATTCCTGCAGGAGCCGTTGGAAGTGTTCCGCTTTCTCTTGTCCGTCGATGGCGGCGCACATCTGTTCTGCTATTTGTGGTGGGCAGTTATTCCTAATGATTGCCTTCTGCATCTCATAAGAAATCTTGTTGCCAAGTATGTTGTATAAATCCTGTATATTGTAATCATATCACATTTCTGAACTCATGCAAGAATGCATCATATCCCTTTTTATAGAATATCACCTGGTCAAAAATCTCGCCATATCCCTGATCATTTATCTTATCCACCTTCGCTTGGTCATATGGTTTCTTTATTCCACTTGCCTCAACCTTCACCTGCCACTCTGTTCCTAGCACCAAATGAATCCTATTAATAATATTGCTCTGCGTCGTATACTCATCGGTGAGTGTTATCGGATCTGGATAGTAATCAATGACATAGACCTTATTACCAGCATCAATCTTCAAGAAAGTCTGCAACAACCGATTCACATGGTCATCCCCAAATGAATACCCTACAATATATACCACACTACTATTCTTTAGGTCACTGGCAAGTCTCTGATAATATGCAGAATATGGCAAATGGTTCAGACTGTCATTTTTTGTTTGTCCTGTAGTGATAAACGTGTTAAAATTATAGGCATATTTCCCCTTCAACAGAGTCATGGTTGAGCCCATCTGCGCCCCATTAACTCCTTCCCAGCGAGCCTGATTAGCCGCTTCCGAATCACCCCAGAATGTTACATTATCATTATCCGCAAATTGGAACTTCACGTGTCCATGAGGGAAATAGACAACTCTCTTTGCCTTCATAAACTTTTCCGGGTCAAGTTGTCGCAGATAGTATTGGTCTGTTGGTGTAAAACCTTTCTCAAAACCAAGTCCTTCCAGTGAGTTGATTACACAATCATCATAATTGAAGCTCAGCACACTTGTCTTTTCTGACATTCCGCTTACTCGTCCAATGAACTTTCGTTGCAAATCCTCCAGATCTTGATAGTTGGCTGCCTTGTGATTCTTCTCTAAGTTCATAATAGCCTCGGCGATTATTTCCCTAAACAAAAAAGGTACATCTCTCCATCCTGGTCCAAGTTGCCTTGATGCATTATTCCCAAGAAAACCTAGCGATGCCATGACACACATTTGGAGATTCATCATATTGTTCGTGGGCATCTTGTCAAATCCTGTAGAACTGATTTTATCTACTACCTCAGCCATCTCTTCAAAGTGGGCATCAGGTTTAAGCCTCTTAATTTCATCAATAACGCTCACAACATCAGTTGGTGTAACCAGTACATTATACCGTTCATACCGCCTATACTTTTTCATTACCCTATCCCACTCGTTGATATCGGACACCTTGTTTGTCAGATACGATGTACTCAATCGTGGTTCAAAATACGGCACAGAAGCTCCTGCTCCAAAGACAATTGTCTGCATATCCATCTTCTTTTTCTTCTTTAACCACTTACACAACGTCCACATAGTTCATCTCTCTACTTCATCTTATCATATATCTCTTCCTTGACAGATAGAATCATCATTATGTTTAAACCAACTTATTCTGTACTCAAAACTTGCAAAAAAAAATAGGCAACACAAAATAGTATAACGTTATTTTACTTGGAACACCTTATGGGCGTTTACATTGTCGCTTATGAATATTTTAGAGTTATCTGACTGCAAAACCATGTCGTAAACTTTACATCGCTTAAAAACATTGTATTGTATATTAACCGCAGAGCATTGATTATCAGTTTCTATCCCCCACGAGCAATCGCTTATTGCGTTTCCTTTAATAAGGCAATTGTTAATACCTAAAGCAGTTTTATTGTTCCCAAGAAGTATACCATTATTAAAGCAAGAAACAACATTACCACATATACTCGAGTTACTCACTTTATCAAAACAAACTCCATATTGTTGTTTTTTTGCTGCACCTCTAATCCTGTTATTTTTGATAATAATATCATTATACTCTGGAAAGAATACGACTTTTTTCACACACTTTTCAACACTATTCAACCAGATTCCTATATTAGCATTATCTATTATATTCTCTTCTATATCGCATCCTTTCATCGAATCCATCGCCCGAATGCCATACCATAACGATTTATCACCTCTTATAGTATTTCCAGTAATTGAAATATTACTATATAAATTAGCATCGCATCTATCTGGTATTCCCACAAAAACGCCATAACCCAATTCACCCGCTACAATTACATTATCTTTTATTATAACATCCTGCGTTAGTTCTGTTTCGTCAAATATTACTTTACCATTACAGACCATTGCTTTCCCGTACGAATAGATACCAATACCAATATAGCACTCTTTATCCTTAAGAAAAATGCTATTATTATTTACAGTACTATGACTTCCAAATATTTCGATTACATACTTCGGATTCTCCTTGTCATTCATAAAAGATGTGAGACTAAACGTACAATTCTTAACCTTGACATTTTCCGCCTGTGCCTTTACTGCTCTTTTTGTAAAATCAAAGAATTCACAATGATCAATCACAGCATTGATGTCTCTTTCTTTTTCATACCTGCCAGCTAACACCACACAGTCAGCCCCCAAACCAACTCCATTATTGTCAGACCAAATTCTCCCAATTCTACAATCTCTAATTGTAATATTTTTACTTGTTTCACCCTCTCCACTCACATTAATAGCAATACCAGCCGCCACATGACTCGTAGGTGTTGCTTTCACATCTTCTATTGTACACCTGTCAAAAAGAACATCCTTAGATGCCATTACCTCAATCCCGTAACAATACGTCCGATTGGTATTATTGTCCCACGAAATATTCTTTAAGCTAACATTCTCAAATCTCACCCGATTACACTGATATGCGAAAACTCCTGAACTAGTTCGATTATTTCCGTCTATATGAACATTTCTTAGTATTACATCATCCGTCCTCTTAAGAACAATATGGATACCATCTTTTTGATAAATTATTTTTGACCCTTTACCATCTATTATAATATTAGAATGAGGAATTTCCAAGTTTCCATATAGTTGATATATCTCATTCTGCAAAAGGGAGACTTCATTGTCGGCTATTGCAAGCAAAGATTCTATATCGACTTTTTCTTTAAACCATTTTGCATCTAAAACACCTGCAACCCTGCCTTTTACTTTCACAGTGCTAAATACCGAGTTTAGCTTATTGCCACCTATCAATGTTCCGTTCAAGACCAACGTCCCGTTCCTTATGCTTCCCCCTTCAAATCGTAATTCGCAACCTGCCGGTATAAAAACCGTTTCTCCTTTTAAATTAAAATTCTTCTTTATTACATAAATCGTATTTCTTTCATTTACCTGCTCTGCAAACTTTTTATTTGATAAGGTTTTATATACTTTTACACCTTCCACTGGTATGTCATCATAAACTGTTGCCTCCATTGCTTGGCATACAATCCCATAGCCTAGCATGGAAAACAAAATCGCTTTAATTTTAATTAGAGAAATCATCTTCATTCTAAAAACCGCTAGAGAACAAACTATTCACCTCTAATCGCAGACAATACACCATTAAACACTATACAAACAGCGAAGCGAATCGAGTCCAAGGGAAAGATAAAAGCATGTCTATAAAGGTCATTACATCTTCGAGCAAACGAATATACCTTCCTAACAACATATGGTCTACTCCGGAAATAGCTCATATCTCTGTTATGTCCAAAGTTGCCAACCTCTAAAACAAAGCTACATATACGATCCGCCTTCCTTTTCCACTTTAACATAGGAGAATAAAATGGCATCGCTTCTGCTGGCATGCCTAGATAATGTATAGCAAATGCTCCAAAAGCCTTCCATTCAGACATTAGCCTCATAGAGTTTAGCCTTCTCTCTAATAATTTTATATCTAAATTTTCCCCGTATTTCCACAAAAGCCTACACCAATCACAAATCTGCCTAAGCCCTATTCCTTCAATATAAAAATGCTTTATAAAGTGCGTAAAAACAAATACAACATCACAATCCGCATCTGGCATAAAAACTTGCGTTTGTCCGTTCATCCAACTCTGAACTTTCCCGCCATGAAAAACATCATTCTGAATTCCATCAATAACTCTATCCATCTTACGGGAAAGACCGCATCGAAGACTGCCATGTAATTCAACAGACCATGATTCAATTCTATATCCTTGATGCTTTTCCCGTTTTCCTTCAGTTTCTACGAAGGACGCTATTGGTGTAAGGAGCTCTTTTGCTTTATCGTAGTTTGAATCGCTCAAAAAGAGATCCACATCTCCACAGGCCCTCAACAACGGGCGTTCGTAACACTGAGCTATTCCTTGTCCTTTAACAAGCAGAGTATAAACATCTTTTCCACGCAGTTTATTAATCAACCATGCAACAAAATCATTCATTGCCTTGTTGCGTTGTTCTAACTGGAGTGCACATCCAACAAAAGCTAAAAGGTCCTCTTTGGGGATCTTTACGTCATTAACATGCTCTAGCCCTGCCGCAACCAATCCAATAACAGATTGTTCTTCTGCTAGTTTGTAAACCACCGAGAAATCTACAATCCCACATTGCGAAAGCTTGACTTCATTCTCCCAAAGGCCAGCTCTCACCAACGAAAGGAATGCTCTAATATTATTGTCCTGATTCATCTATTATACTTCCATATTTCCATCTGAACGAATACCCAGGACACGGTTCAATAACCCATATGCCTCATTCGTATTAATAGAAATACTTTGTTTGCAGTTCGCATTATTCCCAGCATCAACATCCCTTTTGCTATCTCCAATCATTATTGATTTAGGCAAATCAATATTAAAATCATTTGCTGCTCGAAATAAAAGACCCGGTTTTGGTTTCCGGCAGTCACAGTCGAATTTATATTCTGGACGTTCACCTTCGAAGCCCTTATCTTTGTGATGAGGGCATATATAGATAGCATCCACAAAGGCACCCGCCCTACCCAACTCAGTTTCCATTTTGTTATGGATTTCCTGGAGTTCTTCCCAAGTACAATCACCACGAGCTATTACAGGCTGGTTGGTTATCACTATTGCCAAATAACCAGACTTATTTATCTTCTTTATAGCTTCAGCTACTCCAGGAATTAGTTCAAACTGTTCGGGTTTTGTTAAGAATCCAACATACTTATTAATTGTGCCATCCCGATCAAGAAAAACGGCCTTTTGTTTATTCTTCAGATTTCTAGACTTTACCTTTCCACTCTTGATATCTTCCTCAACCTCATAGAATCTGTCAGGGGTTCCCATATCCTTGATATATTCGGGGGTATCGTATGCATAAATACGACCACTCTTGATATTGGGCTTCAGTACATCTCTATCCAAATCTATCTTGTCAGGAGTCTCCGGATGGCGTGGAACAAAGTTCTTCTTTGTCTCTTTCAGCAATTCGGGCGAGATAATCTCTATACCGGCATTAACACGATTTTTATAGTAAAGACGCTCGTCCTCTTTATTCATCCATTGTATCACCCGGTGAGTATCAACAGGATTGCCGCCAGCCACCCGTGGAGGAAAAATATCTGTTACCAACAAAGAACTATCGTATGGATGCCCATTAGGATGTGCCATCAAACTAGCCCATGCATTATTCTTTTTATGGAACTCAATAAAACGATTAAAGTCCACGTCAAGAATCACGTCACCACACATCAAGAGAAAATCCTCTGACAGTTCAGGCATTTTGAACAACGCACCAGCCGTTCCCAAGGGTGCATTCTCAACGAAATAGTTGATTGTTACACCAAACTTAGAACCATCACCAAAGAACTCTTGGATAACATTACCCAAATAACCTACAACCAGAGTGATATCCGTCAGCCCGCAAGCCTTCAGATTCTCTATCTGCCACTCAAGTATGGGTTTCCCACAAATGGAAATCATGGGTTTGGGGACATCGCTTTTGACTGATGCAATGCGGGTGCCCTTACCCCCCGCCATAATAACTACCTTCATTTATTCTCCAAAAAACTTTTCTTCCAACATCAAGCACAAGCAATGATACACCGGAAGATGTAATTCCTGTATCTTATAAGTTTCTGTTTCTGGCACGCGAATACATACATCCGCATACTTCATCAATTTATTCTCCTTAGCACCTGTCAGGCCTACTACTTTTAGTCCTTTTGCCTTGGCATTAACTGCAGCATATAGAACATTCTTACTGTTACCAGAAGTAGAAATGCCCAAGAACACATCCCCCGGTTTTCCGTAACCGTTCACCTGCTGTGCAAATACTAATTCGGGGACCGCATCATTCATAAAGGCTGTCTGCAAAGATGAATGACCTGTCAATGAAATAGCAGGTAATGCACCTTGAAGATTATCAGCCAAAACTTGCCCAAGTTCTGGGTCAATTTCTTTCAATGCAGCTGCTTGATCTGCATATACCTTACGTTTAAGCTTGAATTCTTTCATCAGCTCACCCACAATATGTTCGGAGTCTGAAGCAGAACCTCCATTGCCACAAACTAACAACTTACGACCGTTACTATAAGCAGCCTCGAGCATCTCGTATGCTTCTTCAATATCCTCTCTACAAACAATAAGTTTCGGATATCTATCAATTAAATGATTCAAGTGTATTTGATGTCTGACACCCATAATATTAATGCTTTAATGTCTCAACCCTATCGGTCTCATATATTTTCCAACCATGTGCACCTCCATCAGTAAAATTGAAGTGCATCGTAAATCCATCTAATGCTTTCAAGGCTTCTGTAACGGCCTTCTTCTTGGTGGGCTCAACAAAGAACATAATAAAACCACCGCCACCAGCACCGCTCACCTTACCTGCAAGTGCACCGGCCTTTGTTGCAACCTCAAATGCTTCTTCAATAACCGGATTAGTAATAGCTCCAGCCATTTTTTTCTTATCCTCCCAACCTTTTCCCAAAATACGCGCAAACTCTTTCATATCTCCTTTTAAAACGGCTAGTTTCATATCAATAGCGCTTTGTTTGATGCGGTGCATTGCCTCTATAGACTTGGTGTTGCCTGTACTAGTATTCTTCTTTTGCTCATCAATAATTGCAGCAGAACTACGAGAACGTCCCGTAAAATAAAGGACCATACTGGACTCCAGTTCGTCAATAATCCATCTTTTCACTTTCAATGGGTTCACGATTACCATATCATCCTTCAGGAATTCCATGTAATTGAAACCACCAAAAGCTGCGGCATACTGGTCCTGTTTACCCCCAGATAAATGTAGGTCCTTGCGCTCTATCTCATAAGCCAAACGAGCTATCTCATAATCTCCAAGAGGCAGACTACGCCATTCTACAAATGCTTTAAGTATGGCCACCACCATTGTAGAAGATGTACCTAATCCAGAACCGGCAGGGGCGTCATTGTATGTCGTTATTTTACATGCTTTCAAGGGGAGATTGAAATCTCTCATTACTCTGTTATAACTACCTTTTAGTAGCGATGCCTTACCGTCAATTTCAAATTCAGAAGATAGCGGATATGTTTCAAAGCACTCACCATCAAAACTTTCGATTGTTATCTTATCATCATTTGTTTCCTCTATCGTGCAATAAGCATAGAGGTTTATGGTCGCATTTAAGATAATACCACCATAAAAATCACTATATGGACTAACATCACTTCCGCCTCCTGCCAATCCGAGGCGTAGTGGAGCTTTACTTCTAATAATCATATTTATACTAGTTCTTTATATAAATTATAACCTAATAATTTAGTTCACTATCTTAATAGATAACTTTTAAATAACCTCTCCCGCGTATTTCATTTTCTTCCCCAGCACCGTACAGAAGATCATCTGTATGTCCTTGATGAAAGAGTAATGCCGATAATAATAGCAATTCAGCCGAACCTTATCCGGATATATCACGTTGTCATTATACCACACCGCCAATTCCTGATCACTCATGCTGTCAATCTGCTCCTGTGGAAGACATCTTCCAACTGCCATCTTACTTCTTACATTTGCCAGCATCTCGTCCTCCAAACGATACTTCAGCGTAGCAGGCCCAGTGATACCAGGGCGCAACTTCAGCACATCCCTATCATCACTCACGAGCTTATCCGCATACCCCGGTACATCAGGCCTTGGCCCAACAAAACTCATATTGCCAATCAGTACATCCCAAAGCCCTGGCAGCTCGTCCAGTTTCCAATGCCTCAACTTAGCACCAAGTGGAGTGATACGAGAATCTCCAGCGACCGATACAGTGCTGCCGTTATGCTTCACGGTCATCGTGCGGAACTTATGGCAGTTAAACAACCGCCCGTTCCTGCCCACCCTCTTCTGTATAAAGAAAGCGGGGCCGCCCGGCATCTTCACCTTCACCAGAATAGCCACAATCAGCAGCACCGGCCACAGGAAAAGCACACCTATAAAAGCAACAATTCTGTCAAATAACCATTTCAAACACATTTGCATACCCATTCCACGAAAACTAAGAGTTATTAATACTTGAAACGTGACTTTCTCTTAATATTTTATCAAGCTTTTGCGCCACAACTTCAAAAGAGTAGTTGTCACAAACATATCTGAATGACTTTTCGCCAACTTCTTTTCTTAATTGCTTATCGTTTAGTAGCCGAATGATTTGTTCGCTCATCTCTTCTGATGTTTCAGCTACAAACGGCATTCCTTCGGCTTTAACTAAACCGCTAGAACACACTTTTGTCGTAACCACGCAACCTTTCACAGATAAACCTTCCAATATTTTGTTTTGAAGGCCAGAACCTGTCTGCATTGGAACCACTATTACACACGCGCGCTTTAAGTAATCCCATACATCATCTACAAAACCTGTTACTATTATATTATTTGACTGTAATTCCAGTAATTCTTTTGCTGGTCTGTTTCCAACAATATAAAACTTTACTTCTGGGTCTTTCTGCAAAATCAAAGGGAAAACATTATGGGCGAAATATAGCGCGGCAACAACATTTGGCGCATAAAACATTGATCCAATAAAGACTATGTGCTTATCAGTTAATTCTTGATCTATATATTTACTCTTATCAATCGACACATAATTGGGTAAAACATTGCATTCGTACTCATCATTAGGGAAGATACATTTCTTGTCATGTTCGGTTATTGCCACACGTGTCTTAAAGAGTGGTGCTATAAGCCTTTCATATTGCCGACACCTCTTTGCATCTATATAATTCATTACCTTCCATAATCCCGTGCTATTCTTTACTGAAATCCTACAGTTCTCTGAAATGCAATCAATATAATCCATAATTACTTTCTCTGGATAATGCTTTACGTATTCCGACATACGTATCTCCATACACCAGACGAGATCATAATCATGAATATTGGCGTCAATCCATTTTTGAATATCTGCAGAGTAGAAATAGTTTACTTGCAACGGCTTCCTGTTAGTAAATAGCCCACAAAAAACATTCAAATAAGCCTTTTTTTTATTAAAACTAAATCGAAAAACATTTTTACAGTATTTACTCAAATCTTCCAACTGTGCTTTTCTCTGTACCGTTTTTGATTCAATATAAGCACAATCGACATCATAGCCCAAGGAAGAAAATAATGTTAATTTTTGAAAGACCCCAATCGCTGCACCATCAATAACGGGAATTGGTGACGCGGAACTTAATATTAATACTCTTGACATAGGTTTATATCTTTTTAAAAACAATGCGAAGGAATAGGTGCCAAATTATATAAAAACGATAGTTAATCTTGTGTAAGAAAGAGTAGCCTGATGAGTGAGAAACACTGTTGCCATTAATACGATACTTAATCAATGGTTCATCAATGTATTCAACATTACCTTCAAACTCCGTCAATAAGCCAATCCAGAAATCGTGAAGTTCAAGTTTGGGTGGAAATGGTAATGCGTATGATAACACTTTTCTCCTAAAAGCCATTGTACAACCATAATAAGTATTTCTAATCGCAAAGATGTCCCAGAAGGGGTAAGTCCCATCATATTGGTTCTTCCCTGAATAATCCATGGCTTCATTACACAACATAAAATTATGTACAACAAGATCGCACTTTTCTAAAGCCTGTAAACACATTGAGACCTTATTCGGAAGCCAGACATCATCCTGATCGCTTAGGAAGATAATGTCGCCTTTTGCATGGAAAAGAGCATTCTGGAAGTTATATGCAACTAATGTACTGGTTCGACACTTTATACTTGCCCGCTTGTAATCAACAATCCTTATGCGGTGGTCATTATATGAGCGTAATAGTTCTAGTGTATTATCTGAAGACCCATCATCTGAAACAACCACCTCATCATTCTCACCTAATTGCTCTAAAATAGAATTAACTTGCTCTACTATGTGAGCCTCGCCGTTATGAGTTGCTATGCATACTGATATCATTTTTAAAGGCTTTTATAATATTCATTCAATTGCAAAAACACATTCTCCCATAAGAATCTTTTGGCATACTCTTTTAATTCCAAACATAAGTTTCCCTTCTTAAGAGATTTAAACAACACGTATAATTGTTCAGGTGATGAATAGAACAAATTATAATCTTCAGAAGCATAATCAGAAATACCAGAAATACTAGGAAGGATACTCTTTACACCAAGAAACTCTGCTTCTAATAAGGCATTGTTGGCTGTAGCAAAAGTCAAAGGAAGAAAACTATAATCGCAAGCAGCTATTAAAGAATAATAATCGTCATCTATTAGCCTTGGATAACAGATTACATTCTTTTTTTCTCGTAAAGAATCCTTAACTGTTTTCGGTTGGCCTAAAAGATGAAACATAATATTATTATTCTCTTCGGCACAATAGTCAATTGTCCTATATAAAGTATCCCAATCACGATAATTTGAGCCTAACACAACTATATTTATCTTATTGTGATCTATATCCATCGCTTTCTTTTCAAAAACTGGGTGGTTAAACCCATGGGGAATAAACGACGCTTTTATATTCAACCCTTCAAGCTCTTTTTGTTGCTCAGAACTAAGTGTGATTACGCCATCCAGGGATTTAAGTGTTTTTAGAAACAGATTCGGCATCTTATCCCTACTAAAGAAATCTTGATGTATAGTTGTTACTAATTTATAATTCCTATTCTTGTTGAAGGGGAATAATAACATATCCCCATAGAAATAGTGTACCACATCATATTTTCCCCCCACAGCTCGTGCCTTGAGATCCAAGAAAAAAGTATTAATTACCTTCCCTCTTTGGTGCATCGGGATGGACCCGAACAACACATCTTTGTCCCATAAGGTATGAGAACCTGGGAGTTTGGTAATACCATCATACCCCCCTGCTGATGAATGTCTAGGATCTCGATAACCTACAAATAAAATGTTCATATTGTAATTATTTTTTTAGCAATCTCTATTGGAGAAAAACCTTTAATTGGCTGATAATCTTTTGACATTCTCGCTACTAATTCAGGTAGACTCTCCGTTATATGCTCTACGTCATTCTGAATCATTATACATTTCTCTCCTAATGTTTTTATATATTCTGCGATTCTATCATTCACGTCATTCATTAAGCAAAGAACTAATGAAGACGTCCCTAAGTAATCATAAAGTTTTCCTGGTATCTGAGTTGATCCAGCTTTATTAGACACATATAGAAGTGCATTCGCTCCTCTATATATGTCACCTAGTTGTTTTACATCAACGCCTTCGTGAAATACAACATAGTCAGTAGACAATGATTTTATAATATCGTCATCTACAGAACCATAAATATCCAAATATATTTTCTTTTTTGAGGTTTCATTATATGTTGCTATCACGTCGGTTAAAGACGAAATATTTCTTCCATAGAAAGAACGAATAGTGCCAGTGTAAATAATATGCATCTCTTCATTATCACATACTTCATAACTATATTCATACATGTAAGACCTTGGCACAAAATGAATTTTTGTCGACAAAACAGGATATCGTTTTTGGAGTAATTCGGTTGTCGGTTCTGAAATATAAATAATTTCGTCTGCCTTTTGGAGGATTTTCTTCTCGGCAACTTTGATCCTTAACTTACTAATGCCAGAATAATTCAAGTCATCATACCAAGGGTCTCCCCATATTTGAATCCATTTGATGCCAGGCATCTGTCTCTTGATGCGTTCTGCCACAAAATGTGAAGTCTTCCCATCGGATGAGGAAATCATCAAGTCATATTCAGATAGAGATATTTGATTCAAATTAATCTTTTTAATCCAACCATGAAACTTATCTGGGAACTCTCCATACTTTCGCAGACTCACATAGATGTCCCTAAGGAATGACAAGAGTTTATTGGAAGCCACTTTTGCACCAATAGATTGCCGTGTAGACCAATTAAACACATCAGTATAAAAGATATTCCCGAATGAAAGATCTGGCGATGTTTTGTCTTCAGGGAATCGGACCGTTTGAACATCCACGTTATGCCCCAGCTCCAAAAGACCTTTAACAAGCGCATTATTACGAACGGCTGCGGAACTGTCTCTATACGAATAAAAATTTGTTACATATAATATATTCATATTGCATTAATTATTGCATTACACTTCTTAATTCTGGAATAATACACCTTGAATAGGATGCGGCTCCTTTGCTATTCAAATGAACATAATCATTAAAAAGGGTACTATCATTAGATATCCCCTCTATATATGAATGGTCTATTATAGGCGTATTTCTCTGATGGGCCATACTCCTAATTACATCAAAATTTTTAGCAAATTCAACAGCCTCATTCTTTGTTTTAAAAAACCGTGGGCTTATCATTAACAACAATTGGACTCCATCTTTTTGGGTTTCCTTAATAAAACTATCAAAATAATCAAGTTTCAGCGAGTCTATTTCGTTGTCATAAAAGACTTTCGGTTTATTATGATTTAAGGTGGGACTAAGGTGGCCTTCCAATGGAGAAAAGCCCTTGGCATACTCATCACACTTGAAGCAATCAATCAAATTAACGAGTAAAGAAGAATTGTTTCTATACATATTTGACTTTATTCGGACAGGCTCAAACCTATCTCCAAAAATACTGAATGCATCTGCAACTGGTTTCTTATTCAAACACTGTCGAATTGGGCCTAGATATTTAGAATACTCATCGCACTTTAAATAGTCGAAGGTCGGCGTCACTTCATAGATTACCAACTTAGGAATCTTTCTTGAAGCTATCATTTGATAACGAGGATAACTTGTAACTATCCCGCATCCCTCTTCTCCAGCATTATAGCAAGAAATCCTAAGAGAATCTTCTATTATGCAAGGATTATAATGATGTACAGCTTTAGATGAGCCTAGTATGATAATATCATCCTCACTTTTATCTGCTATGTAGCAATTCTTAAAGGACGACCCGCCCTTAGCATGGCTAATTAAGGATCTATAACCATACCCACTTATAATATCTATTATTACGACTAGAGCGCCAAATAGAAGGATTTTTGATAAGAAACTTCGCATTTTAGAAACTGGTATAAATAAAAGAGCTCCCATCAATTACGCCTATTTGCATGATTAAGCATATTAGCAATAGATATACAATCCATCTAAGAGTTTTAATTGAAGCCAGATGAATATAAACGGTATGATGGAATTCTGTTAATACCTCAAATACGATCAAAGGTGTAAGGGCAATTATAAAGTATACGAGTGTGGTTGTACTTGCAATATGTTCCCCTGACATCGATGAAAACCTACTGATAATCGAAAAAGCCTCCGTAATGGAAGAACTTCTAAAAATCAACCAGGCAATTGTAACTATAACGAATGTAATTACAATTCTAGAGCCTCTATATAGACCCGAATATGAGTTCTTGTTCCAGCCAAATATTTTCTCAACAACTTGGCAAAGACCATGGATAAGTCCCCAAACTATAAATGTCCAATTGGCTCCATGCCAGATACCACTTACCAAAAAAGTAACAATAATATTCCAATAATTACGCAACTTTGAACATCTACTCCCTCCCATTGGAATATAGACATAGTCTTTAAGCCATCTTGACAAAGAAATATGCCACCGATGCCAAAAATCAGAAATGCTTACAGCAAAGTAAGGACGATTGAAATTATTTATCAAATTAAATCCCAACAATTTCCCAACACCTACTGCCATGTACGAATAGCCGGCAAAATCAGCATATATTTGGAAACTATACATAAAACTTGCTATAATACAGCCTAAAGCAGAAAAAGAATCATAATCGTTGAATACTGCATCTACATAAATACCTGCTCTATCTGCTATAGCAACTTTCAAGAACATACCCCAAAGAAAGAACTTGAGCCCACTAACAGCCTGAGAATAATTAAAAGAATGAGGCTTTTTGATTTGCGGTAAAAGCTCGGAAGCTTTACTAATAGGTCCTGATGCTACTTGTGGAAAGAATGAAACGAATAAGGCGTAATCAAGAAAACTCTTCTCCGGCTTAATCCTGTCATAATAGACATCTAACATATAGCCCAATGCTTGAAATGTAAAGAAACTGATACCGACGGGGATAGCCCAATTTAAGCCAGGGAAAGAAAAACCTAGACCAACACGATCTAAAAGAAGAGTAACATTGTCATTTATAAAATTATAATACTTGAATACTATAAGCGGTAATAATGTCAAAACGGTCAACAATGCAGGCAGTGACTTTTTCAACTTTTTTTGAGATAAAATGCCCCCCCCAATATATGTTATACAAATTACACCACATAAGATAAAGGTATAGACTGGCGTAAAATTAGCATACATTAAAAGACTTACTATTAATAAGTACGAAGATCTAACCTTTCCCCATCTAGTTGGAATAATCCAGTATAGTAAGAAGATTATCGGGAAAACGAATATAAAAGATAAACTATTAAACAGCATTTGGAAAAATAATATTTAACTTTCTTATTATAGGAGATGACTGTTGTTCATCATTTCTCCGATACTTTCAATTCGCGAATTGCTTGTATCCCAATATTTCCACTCTCTTTTGAGTAACAAATAACATTTTTCCCGCTTTTTAGTGTTGCAAAAGAGCAATAACCTGAAGGACAGTCGCTAACCATCATTGGCTTGTCCCAAATATTACCATCTCGGCTATATCTCAGCAACACGTTTGAATGGTTGCTTAAACCTTGTTCGCGTGACAGAAGCAGCCAACCGCCGTCAAAATTATAAACAGTCGGCCCCCCCGCCACGAGAAACCCTAACTCTCTTTTTTCAGACCAATTATTACCTCCATCGTCTGAGTAATAATAATAACCTTTCCCTGAAGCACCCCTGCGCGAAACAATATTAAACCTCTGCGACCCGTCGGTTTTATATGTTACATAGAATGCCGCTTCATTATCATCATTGAACTCTTCCCACGTTTTTACATTTTCCCAGCTATAAGCCCAATATGTAACAGAAAGGGGGTCATGGTCATTAACTACAAGGCGGTATAATGCAACGTCTGTGTTTTGTATCGTTGTATGCTGTTCATCTTCCCAGTTACCATAATAAAATGCCAAATAAAGATAATTTCCAACTCTAACTAATGGTCCAAAACATTGTTGTAATCTGTTTCCTGGAGCTTTATCGCCTAATGCATGAGGTGAGTCGGGGAATCCATCTTGTTGCATGGAAATATCATACATGTTGACAAAAGGTTCATAACCAACAAAACATTTGAAATCACCGCTTCTTAAAGAATAATCAGTATATCTGCCATTAGCGTCTGCCTTAATTCCATACTGATGAACATATGTTAGGTAATACCTATCAGAAAGAACATCATAACTTATAAACGCATCTCTTAAATCTTCAGGTCCTCCCTTTCCGGGATATTCTGGATCAACACCTGTGTCTGCATTGTCTAACGCGAATTTAGTGGGGGCAGCCCAAGTATTTCCTTCATCATGTGAAACGGACCAATATAAATTACCTCCTCCTGTACCGTGAGAATTACTTACCCTGGTAATCATCCAAAGTTCATTATTCCTACCCACACAAATAGAGCCAAATCCTTTATGCTTAATACCTTCGCTAAACCACCACGGGTTTAATTCTACATTTGTGGGGTAATTTGGAGTTAAATTGTACTCGTTCCCAAGAGTAAATACGTAACATGATTCTTTATGTTTGGCAACTTTGATACAACTCCCATCCGTCAAATAAAAAAGCACGTATTCTGCATTAGAAGAATCTATCGATGAGAAGAAAGAATCTCCGTCTTTTCCATTCGCACCTTCTGCCTTTCCCAATGGCTCCCATTTTTCTCCATTATCATAACTTATCATCCAATAACCATCTACGATTTTCAATAAGGGAGTTATGCCGTTCTTCCCACTATTGCCTGTTGCCCTTATCTTCTCATTACTGTCGTTTAACAACCATCTACCATTGACAGTCCAATACCAAATGCCATCCTCATCTTGTTTCACTCCTATAACTGGGGTATCCCCATTTTTTCCATCACGCCCGTCTCGCAAAGTGATGGTTAAGCCACTATGGAAAGAAATAACAGTGTGGTCATTTATTTCGTCATATTTTACCAGTTCTATATAATCATTTCTTTCTATTGCTTCAACAATTGTCCGCAACGCCCTAATGTCTTGATTAAAACCATCACACAAAGTTTCAAGGTCGTGAATCCTTTTTTCAAGTTCATCATACTTTGTTTGAATATCCGTATCATCATACTTACATCCCCCAGCTAACGAAACGCCAAATATGACAAATAGCGTCACCTTTAGACAGATTTTAATTATTTTCATAACAAGTTTAAAATTAGTTCCTTCCCCCCGTTAATAATGATGCTACTCGTGGAATTTTAGAATTTAATAGTACAAATAGTAAAAGTCCTATTACTAATGTTAAAATGGGAGAAGTAAAATATATGAATAATACTGCCAATTCAGTTTGTGGTTCCATTAATATTAAAAGGATCTTCATCATAAAGTTCAACGGGAGTATATGGAATGCGTAAATAAAGAAGTTGCTTGATTTTAAAAAGACATCCAATGGTGTTATCTCTTTTTTATATGCAATCATATACCCGATAACAAGTAAAACAGGAAAACCAACCAAAAGAGATAATCTATTAGAATAGGTGCCTATAGCCGAATTTGAAATAATATTATTTAAGCACAACATAGAAAGAATGGCTGTCACTGCATAAAAGAACATCAATGGCTTCAAATACTGTTTAAACACAAAAATTGGAGTACGTTGAATATAACCAAAATACCCCCCCCCCATAGAAGAACAACATAGATTTAAAACTCAAACCTACAATGTATGTCCTTACGTTCAACAGCCATAATGCGAGCAGCAATACCAATGGAAGAGCTTTCAAATGCTTAAAGACGAATAGAAACACCGGCACCAAAACAATCATGACAATAATATCACGAATAAACCATAAAGGAGAGCATATCGGATACCCATCATTCCCTGCCCAGAATGCATTCAAATAATCCCCTATTCCATATTCTCTTATTAACGAATTATCTCCTGATGTTAAGCCTGGAAATACTGTCTGTCCACCCCAGAACAATCCCAGATAGATGAGATTCCATAGTAAATAAGGAACGAGAAGTGTCTTGATGCGTCTTCTTATTTTCTGTCCATATTTTGTCTTATCAATAAAGCTGTTTTCAGCATTCAACCCTTTGCAGAATAAGTATCCAGCAATAAAGAAGAAAGTTGGAACTGCAAGATAGCTCAAAAACTCGGACACAAAATATGAAATATTACCATAGATTGGGAAATGACCCACATCATAGGAATAATGTATCCCTCCTATGGTTGTCTCTGTTATATGCCCGTGGAGGAAAATGACCATTACAGCCAAAGGGAACTTTAGAAGGTCAAAGGCTTTAAACTCCTGAGCTTGTTGAATCTCGGTTTCCATTAAAGCAACATAGTATGGTTTATAAATCTAATCTCAGTACCTCTTTCTTTACAAATAAAGAGCACATATAACCCACATAATATTTCCAAGTATGAGGGTTAATCGCCCACTTTATAAACGGAACAATATGTGTCCATCCATATGTCTTTACTCTCATTTTCCAAGCTGGCATATAATTATGGAGCAAACAGGGTGATACTCTTACAAGATAAAACCACTTGGATATCCCCTTTCCTTTCAGAGGTTCGGATATCCTATTTAAGAAGTCCAAGACTTCTTCCTTTTCTCCACTATTCAGTAATTCCGGCTGATATGAGCTATTTATTCTAATAGGTAATACATTAATCTGGCAACCGTCAGTATCGTTAGAGAAGGTTACTGAGACGCAAAATGCGTAACGAGTCGTATTCAACCTGTCACTATATGGGTGATCAACCCGGAGATTGAAATTCCCAAGCGAGTAGCAAATTATTCCCTTCTGATAATACTCTATTCCTTGCATCACATGAGGATGATTCCCTATTACCAAATCAGCACCAGCATCAATTACCATGTGGGCAAGTTTCTGCTGATAGGGAGAAGGATAATCTACATACTCATCTCCCCAATGCAAACAAACTACAATTTTGTCAGCCAAATGTGCCAGCTGTTTAATATCATTAATAATGCGGCCTTCCTTAAGTGGCAATATATCAGGCTGAGTATCGTTCTGATAAGCTATTATTCCAACTTTCAACTTATCAGAATCGACTATAACGTATGGTGAAGATTCTGATCCTATTATACCCTTGTCATTCTCTCTAATATAAGAAAGAGTATTATCCAAACCTTCTTCATAATAGTCGAACGAATGATTATTGGCCACATTAAATACCGTAACTCCTGATTCCGAAGCCTGCCGCAATCGTTCTGGAGAGGACTGAAATGTATGTGCTTTTTCTCTCTTTGTACCTCCGATGCCAACTGTGGTCTCCAAGTTTATGACCACCTGTTCGCATTTTAGAAACAACTCCTCCACCCCTTTTGAAAAAGAAGGAGAGTTATCGGGTGTCTTTAGGAAGCAATCTCCAGTGAATAGTATCATATTAGTAATTTAGCCTATCTGTATTGTCAATCTTTATGTTCTGTTGCAGGAAGGACATCTTACCAGATTTAGATGCCTTAATCTCGTTAACCAAACGAATATCAATGTTAAAGTCTTCCCCTAATTTCTGCTTGACTGCGGAAGCAACTTCTGACTCTACGATGCTCTTACCCGCACGTGGTACCAACTGTAATACAGCCTTACCTGGTTCATCTTGTATAAATCTGAATTGTGCCACGTCTTTGAACGTGTCGTTATGTATCGTGGCCATAGATGTCATGGAAATCATCCTACCATTTTTGGCCACTATCACCTCATTCAAACGACCATCAATTTTTGACAAAACGATCTGTTTCCCGCTCAACTTGGAATCCATTGTGGCATAGTCATTTGTTCGATAGCGAATGAAAGGGGTGACTTTCTGCCAAAGTGAGGTTCCAACCATTTCTCCGAAAATGTTGTTCTCTTGAGGCTTTGTTTCTTGCTGATTTAGCTCAAGGATACCATAAAGAGGGTTGATTTCGTACGATTCAGTGCCCGGCTTCCAAGACCCCATAATGGACCATTCTGTATGTCCATAAAGGGAATGCAGTATAGCATCAGGAAAAGCCTTTTTTATCGACTCCATCTGCCAATCATAGATATTCTCAGAACTTAAAAGTATTTGTTTAAAATGAACCTTACCTATATCATCATGAGCTATTATCAACTTGCTCAACATCGCTGCGTATGACGGAAAAGCGAATAAATAATCTGCTTTGACATCTTGAATTATAGATATATACCGAGAATAATGTGCATCGTCAAGATAATAAGGTGTCAGCATATAACTATGATTGGGAAGATAAAAATTTGAAGCGGAAGCCATCTTTGACAAATTATCTTCATATCCATCATATCCCCCCCTTAAACTTATTCCTTTTTCTTTTAGAATCCAACCAGCCTTTCCCCATTCGTAGGCGACAAAAGCGTATTCTCTTATCATGTCTTCCTTCCTGACATAGAAACCAAAAGGTAATCCCGTTGAACCGCTTGTTGATACTCGTATCAATTTATCAGTGTCAAATTCTCGAGAGATAAAATCGTTTATATTATCTCTTATCAATTCCTTGGTGACAACGGGCAAAACTTTGATATCGCTTAAGTGATGAAGATCACTTGGAGACACTCCCTTTTCTCGATATAGCTGGTTATAGCCAGGAACATTGTTATAGGCATAATTAACTATCTCTCTCAGCCTGCCTAACTGCCATTCTTGTATCTCTTGCATACTCCAGGTTTCAATATTACCACAAAGTTTATACATATCCCAGTATAGGCGTGGGAGTCTCCATCGGAGAGGAACCTGATGATATACTGATCTCAATATCTCTTTTATCATATAATTACCTAATATATATTTTTGTTTCAATTTCAATTGTTTCCGAAAAACGACCTGTCAAAACTAATGTTTTTGATGGAACCTCAATCCCATACGATGTTGAAATTGTATCATTAATTACATTCCCAATTAACGTATCAGGATAAGACAAGGAAATCGTTTGGCTACCATTGGTAAGCTCAAACATATTCTCTTTTGGGGCAACATTTATTTTTTGTGAAAGATGGAAATACATTTTAGCTGTATGTTCTCCTGGACAACAGACATAATCTTTGATTAAAATAACCTTATCATCAAGAAAAAAAACTCTTTTATGATTGTAAAACTTTCCTTCAAAATGTTTTATATAACTACTTTCGATTCTATCCCCCTTATTTGAAATAATAGCAGGAACCGCATCGCAAAACATTGAAAATGGTTTGTCTCTCCTGAACGTGAATTGCTCTATATTATCTATTTGTACAGTATTATGTTTAGCAGTAGAACGATACTCGTCCCTTTTGTTTACATCCCTTGTATATACGAATGTTCCTGGATCAATAATAAAGTCTAAGCCTTTTACGCGAAGTACAAACGAAAGTAAATCACAATGAGTATGTGTTCCGTTCCACTTCCCGTATTCTGGATACTTGCTAATCCCTGTATTTGAGACAAAAAGATACTTTTCTGGATCATTAAAGACCGAGAACCCCACTTCCGGAAATGTCATCATCACATTGGTATCCGGCCGCCATTCTTGCTCAAAGAGATAATTATAGACACTGAGTAAATACGAATAGTCATGGAAATCGTGGACTACAAACGGTAAGAAACGACCATTATCTTCATCTGCGACGGCAGGAGCCATTCCATCTTTCGTTGTAAATACAGCAATCACTTCAAACATCTTCTTTACCCGTGGTTTAATATCTAAAGGAATCACTTCTCCGCTCCTTTTTAGATACACATAGGTGTAGGCAACTAATTCCGTCATCAAACGATGATAGGAAATAGATTTCTCGTAATGGAAGCCAGAAGGTAAGAACTGCTTGCGTATCTCAGACCAGAACTCTGAAAGCGCAAAACTATACCATCCTTTTGCATCCTTATCATCGAGCATGGAACCAATAAAAAGGAGTCCAACCAAATCTGACATATAGTGATTGCCGCTGTTAGGTGGAGTATCCTCTAAGTTGTTATAGATAAACAGCCCATGCTGATAAATACTTGATGTGACCTTTCTCAGGAAATCTTCAGTAACAGTTCTTGAACGCTCGATAAGACGAAGAGCGAATAGCCAATTGACAGCTCGGATGGCCACATCCATTGCGCACGTCCAGTTGATGCTGTACATCAAAGGATTCTCTTCAATCCACGAATTAACCTGTGCTACAACTTCCTCAGCATACTTTTCTTCTCCTGTAATGGAATAAGCCAAGCCCAAATGCAACAGTTGGTGACACCGGCTTATCTCCCAAGGCACTTTTACATCCGAAGAATCCGAGAGGTCAATAATTTTATACTTTTTATAGTAAATACCATTAGCCCATATTTTCCCACTGATGATATCTTTATTCCAATCCCCCGCATTCAACTTCTTCCACCCAGAACCTAAAACATTCACTTGGTGGTCTAACGCTCTGTAAGCTTCTTCAAGGATAACCGCAGGAGATGTGTTTTCTTTAATAAATGATATATCCTCATTAGTAAGCAACTGTGCAATCCTCACCCTAAGCCCCTCTGACTCTGTCTTACTTCGCTGTTTTCCTTTCCGAAGTTTTAATCTGAGAGGCCAATAAATATCGTTAAGCTTTCGATAGATAAATTTTTCTATCCGAAAGTTATATTTGTCAAGTAACTGATACTGCATGTGCTTTAGGTGAATAAGTGGAACGAATTAAGCAATACCAAAAGAAAGCGGTATTTGGGCTCAATGTATAAAAATTAGCTACTGTGCAGAACATCGGAACATTTACAATTGAAACAAGCATACAGACTACCCTCCAAGGGTCCTTCTGATAATAGTCTCTCATTTTAAAAATACTAAAGAAACTCTTAATGGCTAAAGGGACAAATAATATCAACATCCATATGCCATACTTCAAAATCAGATTGGTAAAACCAATATGAAGATCAGTAGTGTCATATCCCAGTCCACCATGTTCAACACCAAACCCTTTACCCATGATGAGATCAAAAAATGAGGCTCCATTAAGATAACTCTCCGATTCTCTAAAACGTTCAAATCCGGAATCCTCAACATTATCACTTGATGATCGCTCCTCCAAAGCTTCTAAAAAAACATGATAATCAAGATCAAAATAGGAAAACGCAACTAATCCCAATAATAGAACAATTGGAATAATAAGTATCAAAATCTTCATTTCTTTACGCTGCTTAGTCATGTAGAAGAACAGCATAAGTATAGCCAGTATCCATGCAGACTGCACTACAAACAACCTCTTTGTTGCCATTAAATTGACAATCATGTTCAACGCCCAAACAACTCCAGCAAGTAAAAAATGCTTTTTATAAACAAATGCTATAAAAATAAGCAAAGAAAACATCCATAGTAGTGTAATGGATTGAAAAAGTGGAATCTCATGTATCAAGCTCCTTTCCAGTAATACTGTTGCAGCTTGAGACGGATCATAATAAATAAATTCTTTAAGAACAAAGATTATCCCAACTATTGATATAATGAAAAGGAACTTAAAAATCTTTTCCTCTGGTATCTGAGTCATTATGCATCCTGCTATTATCATAAAGGAGGTCAACATATTAATGGCGACACTTCCTCCGTTAAAATAGCCAATAAAGGTAGCCATCAATGTCAAACCTAAAATATAAAAGGACATTGAGGTAAACCTAAACCGACATTTGAAACATAAATACACCACATACACCAAAAAAACCATTTCTATTGGAAAGGACACCCATTGAGGGATCAAACTTTCAGTTTCTCGTCCTCCTGATAAATAAAGGAAGAACTGAAAAAACACAAGGAGGGCGAACAAATAATTCTGCCAAGAGAATTGTTTGTTTTTTCCCCCTGTCTTCTCTAATAAATACACTTTCTCCAAACCTATCATTCCTAAATATTTGTTTTAAAACATTGCAACCCGTACTAAAACATGAAACTCAATTCCCTAAATATTTCTACCTCAAAACAAGCATCTTTTTATCGGAGCTTAAAAAGAGAGTAAGGGTCATAAGAAGTTTAAGCAATAAAACAGATAAAACTATATAAATTATCATTAACTTAAACATAAATCAACAAGGCTCAATTGACACATTCGTTTGGATGTATTGGCGTAGTCTCTTCTCAAAGAAGTCTTTATACTCTGAATAATTATCAATATACTCTCTTATCTGTTCTGCTTTGTCAATGACAAAATTAACTTCAGGAAAACAAACATCAAATTCGTAGATATTTTTGTTATATTTACCAAGTGGATTATATATCAAACTCATCACAAAATGGGACATAGCTTCAAATATCACTGATGAGTGAATACAAATTGCCACATCTGTACTTTTCAGTATTTGCTCTACACTCTTATTTAATCCAACAATTGTCACGTTTGAATATCCGTCACAGACGGCCCTTATCTTATCCATTTCATTTTGTCGATAATGAGGTTTTACGCATACTTCACAGTTCATCTTAGATAAAATAGGAAGACTTTTTTGCATCAACTCAAGGAAATCATATACAATGTCATCCGGTTGCAAGAAATACGTGACTCTGACAGGCCCTATATAAGTTTCTTTATTTTTCTCTTCTATCAAAGGAAAGTAAAAATGGAAGCTATTTGAGTATAAGTTATAGAAATCTTGAGTTTTTCGAGAATACACATAGTATTCATCAGCCACCTCCAGATTTGGATATAGCACTCGTCCCATAGATACATATTGATAGTTCTTATGTTTAATGCCAAATTTAGTGAGGGCATGACTAGATATGATATCGAATCCAAAGGTCATATCCGTCAATAATTCACCGTTTGGGACCAATTCATAGTTAGAAAAAAAATTGAGAATTCTTTTCTCTTTCAGTTGGTACTGGAATAACAAATAGTCTATTTCACTTTTTAGCCGGTAGCTCTTTACCCCATAAAAAGTCAAACTGCTTATTGGTTTAAGAATCATTTTTACCCAAAAAGCAAGAACCTCTAACGGTGAAACTGCAGGGATATACGTCACTGATTCAATACTCTTACTTAGCAATTTATTACGAGTGTAAAACTGGAGATTATTGATATTCAGGACAATAGACAAATATTTCAAATTATTATATTGCTGTGGTAAATCCACAATAGTAAATGTTCTTACATCCTTGGGTATAGTGGCATTGCTATAATTGATATCTTTTATCGAAAAAATAATCTCTGATAAAAGATCTTTTACTGATCGTTTTGCAGAATGGATAAAATTTCTAATAATTACGAAAAGAGAAGATTCTCTATCCCTCCACTCTATTGGATAATCCTTATAGTAGATATCAAATAGTAGCCTATTTACCATCCAGTTTGTCTGATATTTTTTACGGATTCCCTCTCCTTCAGCCTCTGTTGCAGAAAAAAAACACTTTTTACTCCCGCCATAAAGTACAATTCCGTCTACTTTATACTCGTTTAATAAATCTTCTACGTTTTGAAGTATGTTAAAAGCAGGCATAAAGAACTTGGCAAAAGCTGTATTTGTACAACTGCTATACTCCTCTGGTAATCTGCGAAAAACACTGTTGACGTAATCTCTATTATCACAACTATCAGATCCTTGCCAGTTAATACGATATTTTACCTTCACGCCATCGGGCAGTTTAGTTCTGTTTCGAGTAGAAACAAATACAATATCCCCTTCTTCAATTCCTTTCGAATCCTCATAATCTATTAGAAGATGTAATCTCATCATAAATAAGCATAGAATAATATTTAGCAACTGGATGAAACAAATACCATTATGAAAAATTATAGATAATCGTGTACTGTTTTCACTTTATTATCATAGATAGTCCCTTTCCGAGAACATACTTCACTCCGTCTTTGTAAACGCAATAGAATATGATACAGAACAAAACTATAAGTCCACTTTTTATGCAAAGCGAACTCATCAAACCCATTCTTGATAATGGAAAGTTAATGAAACTAAGTGCAAATAAAACCAATGTAATAATGTACATTAATACCCAATTATACTGGATGTCTTCATTACTACTCTTATAAAGCCATAACGCTATTAAACTTTTTATCAAGTAAGAAATAAAACAAGCCCATGCACTTCCCTCTATTCCATATCTTGGAATTAAGATAAAATTAAGAATAACATTCAATGCCATTGAAGATACTGAAATAATAAATACGAGCTTTGTCTTCTCTATAAATAAAACATCAACAAACAGGAAATACATCCCGTTGAAAACCATAGCAAAAGTTAAAACAGGTATGATCGTCCAAACTCCTTTGAATTGATCTGATACCATAAAACTTAATACTTCTGGGGAAAACAATGAAATAAGAAGTGCAATTGCACAATAAAGTATAACTGCCAATGTCCCAACTGTCCGTATCTCGTTAAATTGCTTCTTCTCGTTTGATTCGAATAGCCATGGGGTATAGGCCATATTTACGGAGTTAGTTAAAGTTGTTAGAATACTGCTGAACTGCTTTGCTACACTGAAAAGGCCTGTTTCACTTTCTCCTTTCATCCCATTTATCAATAGCCTATCCAATAATCCAGTTGACCAACCTGCTAGTAGATGGGGCACCAATGGCAATGAATATTTGTATGCTGGTACGACATATTCTTTTTTTAAGTTTAAAAAAAGCTTCGGCAAATAATCTACGCACACATAAAGGAAAAAGAGGACTGCAGTTATTAAATTAGCTTCGAGCACACCCAAAACACCTCTCTTTAAAACAGCAACAAAGAATATAATAAGCAGTGTGTTTATGACGAAATTGGCCAGCATATTAATACCATAATGAACACTGTTCTGCTTTGTTTGCAAACAAGTCTGGTATAGGAGATATAATGGGGTTACTATAGTATAACATACCCCCAAGAACATATATGGATAAAACTGAATGTCACCTACCAATGGGTCAACTAAAAATTGATGGAAGATAATGAATATACCTCCAATCACTAAAGAGGAGATCAAAACGCAAACTGTTATAGCCCCCCACAAATGCTTTACATAATCATTGTCATCGGGATGGTTGAAATACAATCGTGACACTGCACCTGTCAAACCTAGAAGAAAGAGAATTGACAAAAGAGAAGACACGGAAGTTACTATGTTCAGTACTCCATAATCAGACGGTGTTAGATAAGCTGTATAAAGAGGAAGAAGAAAAAAGGAGATACATTTCTGTAGTATGGATACAACTGTATATATTCCCGAATTCTTCAAGACTTTTCCTATTGCCATGTTATTTAAGGGATCTGTTAGCGATTCTCTAATCGTATAATATCAACTAAAGCAATACTAACCTCGTTGTTAATTAATTATGCCCTATCCTAATAGGGAAATCAAAGATTTCTGTTGTAGGACCGTAATCTCTATCAGGCATAAAGGGATATGGCTTTACACCATATCCCAAGTAAGAATAGTATCTTCTGCCAAATCTGCTTTTACAGCACGACCTATCACAATGTCAGCATAAATAGGTGCTATGCCAGTTCCTGGGCGCTTAGGCATAAGGTCTTCTTTCTTAATGATTTCGCCAGCTTTCATATCACGAGTCAGCACTAATGAACGACGGGCCTCGCGACGAGGAATGCGTTCGCACTCCAAAACGGTCTTTTCAGGAGAGCCAAGCACAGTATCAATCCAATTAAAATTGCGGATTGCTTTCTTGAAATCCTCAGGGTCGCCACTGTGATAATGGTCATTGCCGGGAAGACTCTTGTCCAACGTAAAATGTTTTTCAATCACATCTGCACCGAGCAGATAAGCTGTTGCAAGGGTCATCATGGTCTCATCAGGAGCCACATGATCGCTGAAACCAACTTTCACATCGGGATAAACCTTCTTCAAGGTTTCTATCACACGCAGGTTGGCGTTCTTTGGATCAGTAGGATAAGAAAGCACACAATGGAACAGGCAAATCTCAGGACAGCCTTCTTCCTTCAGAATGCGGACAGCCTCATCTACCTCAGAGAGGTATGCAGCACCAACAGACATGTATACGGCCTTACCTTTCTTGGCTATGTGGCGGATGAAAGGAAGATTGCTGAGGTCAGAAGAAGAAATCTTATAGAAATCCACCATATCCTCCAGATAGTCTGCTGAAGCATAGTCAAACGGTGTAGATGTGAAATCTATTCCCTTTGAGTGGGTGTAGTTGCACAACTCACGATAATCTTCTTCGTTGAAGCTATCATGTTTCTGGAACAAAGCATGTTGAGTCTTGGTTGGCTCTTTAGTAAGATCCCAATAAGCGGGAGAGTTCTTTGACACAATAGTATCAGCCTTGTAAGACTGGAACTTTGCACAATCAACTCCTGCTTCTGCAATGGCATCAATATACATCTTAGCAGCTGCAAGGGGGCTAATGTTCAGAGCCTTAGCGGTATCGTAGAAATTGACACCTACCTCTGCAATAAAATAAGGACGATTCTTTCTCATGATGTTATTAGTTTTATAAATTATTAATCAAACTCATTACTCTGCGTCTGCCGCCACGAAGGTCGTGACTCAGAAGCATATCCTGATAGTGCTGACGTGTCTTTTGTGACATGGTGAGGTACATCTTCATTGTACCCTCTATCACCTCATCAGCAGGGTTCAAACCTATGTAGCTAAAACCATTCTCGTTGCAAACGAAACCGTGTTTTTCCTCACGGTGGTTTTGAGCCATAGCTATAGATGGTATTCCAAGTGTTGCCAACTCGTAACCCGTACGTCCTCGTGATGTAATGCCAATATCACAGCTAGTCATCAGTTCGGGCATATTGGACACGTCGTAGAGCACCTCCATGTTAGGATACTTGTTGTACTCTAACAAAGCTTCAACATTATACTTGGCACGTCCTAACACTACAACGAAATGATAGTCTTTGTATTCGGGCTTGATAATCATTTCCAACAAACGGTCTGAATAGTTCTGAGGGTCTGCACCGCCAAAGGAGATAAACACACGCTTTACATGTTCCTTAATCTTGATAGGTTCATAGAACATGAAAGTCTTACCGCAGATGTAGTACTTTTCACCGGCATGTATCTGCGGGAACTGTTCATCCTCGAATAGGGCATTGAACACAAGATCAGCCTTAATAATCCCTTCGCCATCATCTTCAAAGTTAATAATCTTAGCATTAGGAATACAAGACTTCAAACCAATCATGTAGTCTATACTGGTAGTTAGAATATCATTGATGAACACTGAATAGTGCTTCTCTTTACATATCTGGAAAAGTTCTGCAATTCCATTCACGGGCTTCAGGATATGTGTGGTTTTGCCAAAAACCTTAGGGTCTGTCTGGTTGGAATCGTAATAGATGTCCGGCTTCACATAGAACTCGTCAGCAATCTCCAATGCACGGTAAATGTGACCAATACCACGTTTATTGTTGCCGTTAACATAAATAGCGACCTTCTGGGTATTCAAAGACATGGCTGCAACGCGAAGGTCAGCAAAGGTATCAATATCTACAGCCTCCTGCTCTGAAACTTCATACACATCTACCTTGCTGCCAATTCTCGTCTCAGCTGTGACAACAGATGCCTTAGACACCACAAAGGCTCCTGTTTCCAGGTAATTGGCAGGCAAGAACTGGCGGTTCAGGCGTTTTTCGTAATTAGGAACCTTCTTTCCATCCTTCACACCCCATGAAAGGTGAGGAGCGTTGATAGCTGATATGCATGTATCCAAATCATTGTCAATGGAATACTTGATAGCAGCATCTAGTGTCTCAACTTTCAAAGTTGGTGATGTAGGCTGCATGGTTACAACGTAATCCCAGTTTTCATCCTTGGGTATTGCGTCATAGATAACAGCATCCAGCGTGACAGCATCACCACAAAGGCTCTCGTCACGCCACTTGCATTTGGCACCCATTTGTTCAGCTATAATACGAACCTCCGGGGAGTCTGTGCTAATAATCACATCGGTTATATACTCGGACTTTAACGCATTCTTGATTGAATAAAAAATAAGCGGATGTCCGTTAATGATACGAATATTCTTGTTAGGAATACCCTTTGAACCTGCACGAGCAGGAATAACTGCTAATATTTTCATAAACTATTAAAAAAACTCCAAACATTGCTTCAGTGACTCTGCCCAATAAGGCACCGCAATTCCAAAAGTATTCTTCACCTTTGTTTTATCAAGGACAGAAAATGCAGGGCGTTTTACTGGACTTGGGAACTCTTCACTATGGCATGGTTGAATATCGCAGTTATTATTACCTGCATATTCTGCTATCATCTTGGTTAAATCGAACCAGCTGCAAACACCCTCGTTCGAAAAGTGATAGATGCCACTTTTTGAATAGTTCCAGGTTTCTTGTTTCAAGTTCCAAGCTTGTTTATAATCCTCGATTGCAACAAGTATTACATCTGCTAGATCACGAGCATAGGTTGGGGTGCCTACTTGGTCGAAGACAACTTTTAATTGCGGCTTAGTTGCCGTGAGGTTCAACATAGTCTTTACGAAGTTCTTACCAAATTCCGAGTAAAGCCAAGCCGTACGGAATATAAGGTAATCAACACCCGTTTTCTGTATATTCTGCTCTCCATGAAGTTTAGTCAAGCCATAAACACCGGTTGGGGTCCCTTTCTGATCTTCTTTGCATGGTGTGTTGTATGGATCTCCTCCAAACACATAGTCGGTACTTATATGGACAAGAAGGCCCCCAACCTCTTTCATTGCAATAGCCAAGTTCTCCGGTGCCTTGGCATTCAACAATTCAACTATCTCATACTTATCCGGATCTTCTGCGCCATCCACATTTGTCCAAGCGGCACAGTTTACAATCACCTTAACATCATTCTCTCTCACCATTGTTCGAATGGCATCAAGGTTGGTGATATCAAGCTGGTTAGTTGTGATATCTACATCATTACCAGCCAGTTTACGTAGCATTTCCAATGACTCGGGATGTTCTTCACAGACATCTGTAAAGATATACTTGTCCTCTAATCCTTTTGTGACAATGCGCAAATCATTGCCCAATTGGCCATTGGCTCCTGTAACTAAAATAGTCATACTATAACGTTAATCGGTTAGAAGTTATCGGTTATAGATATAAATTCTCACTTATTGAGAAAGGAGAATCGAAATCTTTTAGCATAGCATGCTTGGTATCTTTCTCAGAAAGTAATGCCTTATCCGTAGGAATACGCCAATCAATGCCAAGACTGTTATCAAGGATGCTAATACCACCATCTACTTCAGGGTGATAAAACTCATCACACTTATATTGGAATACGGCCATTTCAGATAACACTGCGAATCCGTGGGCGAAACCACGAGGAACAAAGAATTGACGGTGATTCTCTTCAGTTAGTTCCACTGCAACATGTTGCCCGTATGTAGGGCTGTCCTTGCGGATGTCAACAGCCACATCCAATACTGCACCCTTGACACAACGAACCAATTTGCTCTGAGTAAAAGGAGGACGTTGGAAATGCAAGCCTCGCATCACACCATAAGAAGACATACTTTCATTATCCTGAACAAAGTTGATAGTATGCCCAAGTATAGGTGCAACCTTTTCATCAAACTCACGCTGAGAAAAGCTTTCAAAGAAGTAACCACGAGCATCTCCAAATACCTTAGGTTCTATTATAAGAACCCCTTCGATATCTGTCTTTATTACATTCATTATTAATCCTGAGTAAGTGTTCTTGAATTCACTTCTTCTTTCATTTCGTCTATGACCTTTAGGAGATACTGACCATATTGGTTCTTAAGCATGGGTTTAGCCAGCTCACGCATTTTCTCCTCAGATATCCATCCATTGCGATATGCAATGCCTTCAAGACAAGCCACCTTTAAGCCCTGCCGTTTCTCAATGACCTCAACGAAAGTGCTAGCCTCGGCAAGCGAATCGTGTGTGCCTGTATCCAACCATGCGAAACCTCGGCCAAAGACCTGTACCTTCAGTTCACCATCCTTTAGGAATTCCTGATTAACTGTGGTAATTTCCAATTCTCCACGGGCAGAAGGTTTGATATGCTTAGCCACATCTACCACTTTGTTGGGATAGAAGTAAAGGCCTACCACTGCATAGTTGCTCTTAGGCTCTTTCGGTTTCTCTTCAATAGAAAGGCAATTGCCCTGTCTATCGAATTCGGCAACACCATAACGTTCTGGATCTGACACCCAATAACCGAACACAGTTGCTTTCTTGTTTTTCTCTGCATCCTCTACGGCACTCTTCAGTAGTTTAGTAAAACCGCTACCATAGAAGATATTGTCTCCAAGAACAAGGCATGCACTATCATTACCTATAAACTTCTCACCAATGATGAAGGCCTGTGCAAGGCCGTCTGGTGAAGGCTGCTCTGCATATTCAAAGTGAACACCATAGTCAGAGCCATCACCAAGAAGTCTTTTGAAACCTGGCAAGTCATACGGAGTAGAAATGATAAGAATGTCCCTTATACCCGCCAGCATTAATGCACTTATGGGATAATATACCATCGGTTTGTCATAGATGGGCAACAACTGCTTACTAACACCCTTAGTGATAGGGTAAAGTCTGGTACCGGAACCACCGGCAAGTACTATTCCTTTCATGAAAACTGGAGTTATATATTATTTGTTCTGGCAGGCAGTATCGAACTGCAAACTTTTGTTTCACCTGTGCTGCCAGAAATCCTTATGTTTAAATGTGATACACACCTTCCAACGGACAAATGTTATGGCAATCCAGAATGACTTTACCCTTCAGTTTGTCCCAGTTCTGCTTAATATGGTCGTGTTTCACCATGATAACTACCATATCTACCTCATTAAGGAACTGGTCAAAGTCCAGAATCTGGTTCTTCACAATCTCCTTCTGAGTGAAGAAGGGATCAAAGGTTTTCAACGGGCGAGCCAAGTGACGCTCCTGAATGTCGAGCATCTGGAGAGTGGGGCTTTCACGAATGTCATCCACATTCTCTTTATAAGTGAGGCCATAGAGACCCACACGACGGTTGTCCGTAATGTTGTGCTCTTCCATAATCTCATGGATGCGCTCCAACACAAACACAGGCTGGTAATCATTGGTCTTCATAGATTCGTCAATCACCTTGGCCAGTTGGGGATAGTCACCCACCAGGAACCAGGGATCAACAGAGATGCAGTGACCACCAACACCAGGGCCGGGCTGAAGGATGTTTACACGCGGATGCATATTGCAAATCTTTATAATCTCATACACATCCATGTTGTCGTGGCGGCAGATGCGGCTCAGCTCGTTAGCAAAGGCAATGTTCACAGCACGGTAGGTGTTCTCAACCACCTTGGTCATTTCTGCCGTGCGGATGTCGGTAACTACAATCTCACCCTGGCAGAAAGAGGCATAATAGCTCTTCACCTTCTCACCAATCTCCTTGCTATCAGCACCAATGGTGCGGTTATTATGAAGGAGTTCATACACCATGTTACCGGGGATGATACGCTCAGGGGCGTGAACCAGATTGATGTCCTCACCAATCTTGAAGCCGTTGGCCTCAATCACGGGGCGCACGAACTTGTCAATGGTGCCGGGGCTAACGGTTGATTCCACAACTACGGTTGCACCCTTGGGGCACACCTTCATTACTTCTTTGACGGCAGCTACTACATAGCAAGCATCCACCTTCTTAGAGAACTTGTCGTAAGGAGTAGGAACAGAAACAATGTACATATCAGTTTTCTGGTACTCCGTGGTGAACTTGATGCCTGCCTTAACGGCAGCCTGGAAAAGTTCATCCAGACCATCTTCTTTGAAAGTTGTTTTACCAGCGTTGAGTGTTGCCACCAACTCTTTGTTATAGTCCGTACCAATGACCTCCACACCGTGAGAAGCCATCATCAATGCTGTGGGCAGTCCAATGTAGCCCAGTCCAATTACGTTAATCATATTGATGTATGTTTATTATCTTTCCTTTTATACTTCGTATCTATCTACTGTTTCACCGTTAAGAGCTCTCACAATACGTGAGCAGGCCTTGCCGTCTCCATAAGGGTTCACGGCCTTGCTCATCTTCTCGTATGCAGCTGCATCATCAAGGAGGGTGCTGACTTCGTTCACAATCAGGTCGTGATTGGTACCCACTAGATGTACAGTGCCGCTCTTCAATGCTTCCGGACGCTCGGTAGTGTCACGCATAACCAAAACAGGCTTGCCGAGGCCAGGAGCCTCCTCCTGAATACCACCAGAGTCTGTAAGTACAACTGTGCTCTTCTCCATCAAGTAAACGAACTCCAGATACTGCAGCGGCTCGATGAAGAAGAAGTTCGAGCGTGTGAGATCTTCGCCAAACACCTCGTGAATGGGTTTGCGCACATTCGGGTTCAAGTGCATCGGATATACGAAGTCAACTTCAGGATATTTCTCCGAAAGATCCTTCATGGCTGTGACCATGCTAATGAAACCATCTCCAAAGTTCTCACGACGGTGGCCCGTGATAAGCACCAACTTCTTACCTCCATCCAAACGTGTTACATCGTAACCAGCATTCTTTAGCACATTAATCTGCTCGTCTGCAAGTGCTTTATCTGTCTTGAGCTTATCAACAACCATGTGTAATGCGTCAATAACAGTATTGCCGGTGACAAAGATTTGTCCGTGGGCCTTTTCTTCCTGAAGGTTCTTCTCAGAGAGAGGTGTGGGCGCAAAATCGTATGTAGCAATACGTCCTGTTATCTGACGGTTCATCTCCTCGGGCCAGGGGCTGTAGATATTGTGGGTGCGCAGACCAGCCTCTACATGGCCAACAGGAATCTGCTGGTAGAAAGCTGCCAAGGCAGCGGCTGTGCTAGTAGTGGTATCGCCATGAACCAGCACTAAATCAGGCTTGCACTCCTTGAAAACATCACGCATACCCGTGAGCACACGGGCAGTGACATCGTAGAGGTCCTGTCCCTGCTTCATGATGTTCAGGTCGTAATCGGGCTTCACATCAAAGATGGTGAGCACCTGGTCCAGCATCTCACGGTGCTGACCTGTTACACACACTATAGTTTCAAACTCTGTAGGGTGCTTCTGGAACTCCTTCACCAGAGGACACATTTTAATAGCTTCGGGCCTTGTCCCGAAAACTAACATTACTTTCTTCATATAACGTATTTTCTTTAGTTTCTAAAAAAGGGGCAAGACTATTAGGTATTGAACCTTTTTTCTTTATGAGAGACCCTGATAAGAGCCTGCCCCATTTACATAACGATTTTTATATAGTGTCTCTCGACATTATTTCAAAGCAGACCCCACAAGTCCATTGTGTCCTGCAACGTATATCTTACTTTGTTTGTCTAACATTGTTTCAATTTATATTAGGAATCGCCTAACGGCGAGAAATCCAACAAAATTCAATCAAAATTATACAAAATTATTGTTCAAGTTTCGAACACGGATGTACAATCTTTATGAGGTGCCTGGCGGATTCGAACCGCCGTAGGCCGTGCCTGCCTTTTATAAATGCATTTGGCAAACCAAAAGGCCGCAACCATACCCTCATATCATCTATCGTATGAACATTACTATTAAGAATCTCCTCCCTCAATGCCCCTGTCACTTCCTTTATATTCTTAATTGAGGAGTTATAAGTGGCATAATAATCAGGAATCACTCACCTGTCTTTTCATATAATAAGACTTTCAGGTAGTTTCTCAATACAATCTTTTAACCGCTTCAAGTATGTTTTCTTCAGCGGAGTGTTATCAAAAAGTGTTTCATATGCCCAACTGTCTTCCATTGAAGAGACAACATACTGCTTTCCGTCTACTTCAATAGGTGTATTGAATATATCTCGGTAAGATTTTTCTTCAATCTGTCGGACCAGTGAATTACTTCCATTAAGCGAAAAGAGTGTCACACGTGGATGGGAGGCGCATACGGACTTTAAACAATATGTTTTAATGCCTTGTCTTTCTCCATAATACACGTCATAAACCAACAAATCGGTTTCTGGATAGCGATCCAATTGTTTGGTAAGCATGGGAAAATTTTTCTCAATAACATTCTGCCATGTCTCGTTGACGTTTTTGAGCACGAACTCGGCTTTGGCAAAGGCTGCGTTGGGACTATACCAATCGCTCATCATACCAGTGTTACCGTAACGGCCTTTTGCCGGATATGGCAATTGCACGGTCTCATACCCCTGAGAGACCAAATACTTCATACACTGATAAACTTCATTCATATCCTCTGGAGAACCATAGCCGTAAAAGACCCTTGCATGTGGTTGGAGTAGATGAGATACGTTTGCAACCATCCAGTCAATCATCCGACAGAATGTGTCACGTTTATCAAGGGGCACTATTCTGCCTTCATTATCATTATTCAAATACTCATACACACGCTCCATGGCAAAGGGTACAGTCATGGGGGTAGTTGAGTAATACTGAACAAAACGCTCCAAGTTGAACTTGATACGTTCGCGTACCAAGCGACGGTAGTCACTCTTTAAGGGATTTTCAAAATTATAATTGGTCATCACCTCATATGGCATCTGCTGCAGGAGAGCAAAATCAGACGGCATCTGTTTGATAATCGGTGCATTCTCACCATTTCGAATAGAATAGGTAAGATAGCCAAGTTTGTTGTCCTCGTAGCAATAAATTGCAATTCCAAACTTCCAAACATCAGGATAAAGCGTATTTTTTACAAACTGAAGTTCATGGCTCATCAATTCATTATACTTGTCAATAAACTGCTGAACCTTCTCAAATTCTTCTTTACTAAGGGTAATATCTATACCCTTTGCCTCCAATAGTGCTTTGCGCAGCAGTTCATTTTCCAGTGCTAAAGCAGGGGCGTCGTTATAAAGTTTCAGCTGTTGACGAATTATATTGCGCCATACATCAATTGTATCCTGAACATTAGCGGATGACATCCGTTCATTCGGTTCAAAATGAAGCCTAATCGTATCCTGATTACATTTGGCAGAGTATGCATCTATCAACTCACGGGATATATATTTCCACAGAACAACCTGGTTCTTATGATCGACTGCCATTATCAATACCACTTCAGATGTCTGTTCTGCGTAACCGAACAAACTTGTTGGACAATCATACAAGAACTGACCTTCTAGCGAAGGATGAACAGTTTTGACCTGAGCGGTAATTTTACCATTTATTCTTTTCTCCTCATCCAACAATTCAATATAGCCGTCGATATTAGCCTCCTTATCACCCTTTTTCAAAGAAGTCTTCACAGGATATCCCTTCAGAAGATTTCTGATTAAATCAATGGAATCTTCTTCCCGTATATCTGTATCTGTTAACGACTTATTAGGCTTAAATGACATCTTACAGAACTAATCGGATTATTAATTTTCTAGCTGGTTTATCTTCTGACTAATAACTAGTATTTTAGCCTCAGATTCAGCTTTCATATCACGTAATTCTTGTTTCCTAGATGGATTCTTTTCAAGCCTTATCAACTCTTCCTTCTTTTCAACATCAGCCCTTAACCCATCTAAGGTTAACTTCAAACTTTCTATTTCTAACCTTCTTGTAGTGTCCGTATACATGCTTTGATGCCGGCTCAAAGCATCCAGATTTCCCTTCTTTCGAGCTTTCGCCCATTCTCCCTGTTGGTCGAGAATGTGATTGGGATCTCTTGCTATTGCATCGTTCTCTGCAATAGTCTTTTTATCCCCCTCTATCATCTCCTTCACCTTTTCAAGCTGGCCTTCTAGCGTTTCCTTGTCAGATGCATATTTCTTGTCTGTAGCCATAAATCACCACTTATTCGGTTCCATCAAGCTATTAATATTCGCTATCCAAACGAATAATTAACAATCGGATACTGAGCTTTTTCTATATTATCCCACACAAAGCCATATTGTTCTTCATCTGGAAATTGAGGAGCTTTAATTGTAAACATTGGTGTTACAACAGTCCCTTCATTTATATCAGTAGTTCCATATTCTTGGAAACCAACATGAGACATGCCTTCTCCATATTGTGCATGCATTATGCATATAAGACCAGCCAGCGCATTCATAAGATATTCAAGTCTTGCCTTCTTGAAATTGCCATATCTGTCATGTTTGACTTCGTTATAAGCATCATACCATGTTAATGGTTCTCGTCGAGAAGGATTCCATGCATTGAATGGCCTAAACTCATGGACAGTTTCCCAACGTTCAAAGGTAAGACTGTATTCATTTAGCCTTGCAGCCTTTGATATTTTGAAGTAATCCTTGACACACCATTCATTTTCGGATTTTGGATATCCATTCGCTTTCAGTATTCCCTTACAGTTTGCCTCAAACTCTGTTGCTGTCCGCAACAAGAGTTCATATATGCGGTGCGAGTAAACACCAAGATTATCATCACTGGGTTCAATATAGTCGTAAAGACTGTTGACATCACGCAATATCATGCGCGTGGCAGTGATGAGTGACTTTTTCTCTTCCTGATTCGCAAACCGATCATCATAAAGGTAATCCAGCGTTGGCTTCGGCTCTTCTTCATTGCCGAAAGGAAACGCCACCTTTCCCCAGTCATAGCCCTTAACAGGCCTCCAGATACGATGATACGGTTTCGCTATTGCCATAAATGGTTAAACAATCTTTCGAAATGTTTATTTTTGTTTTCTGGTCAAACGCTAGGCTTTCGATTATACCTCAGATTTTATCTTGACACCTCAAGACCTCGATTTTCTATCTTAATCCCTCATTGCAGCCTTCATTCAGAAAGAAGCCACCTCTAAAGCTTTGTTTCAATTAACATCTGTTCACTCTTTAAGGATAAGAAATCTTAACACTCTTGCGTATTTGCTAGAAAAGTAGTAATTTTGTATAGAAATGAGCGGAAAAGGCTCAATTTCCCGGATGTCTGATGAATGTCTGATGAAACAGGAAACGGTGTTTTCGTTTTACACTCAGTATCAGGCTTTTATGCGGAAGTTCACATTAGCGTATTAAGCTTAAAATTGGCCGGAATGAACCTCATACGTAAAGCGATGCAAGAGAGAGTATTTTTTTCTGGAACATGTCGGACGTGAGAGGAGT
>OCTX011970828.1_pt1 | contig 42483 bp, 50 predicted proteins | sample 1539691 | NCBI WGS metagenome assembly OCTX01 (sample SAMN02144231, study PRJEB22623) | gut metagenome | biome: sheep rumen | host: Ovis aries | place: New Zealand
TAAAAGAGGAAAACAAGGTGCTATTAAAACAATAACAATTGTATTAATAATGATTTTAGTTCCAATTATCGCATTAGTATTAGCAAGAGAAAGTTATAGTGTACCAATTAAATTCACAGGAATAGTTGTAAAAGGTGAATTCGAAAAATACAACATAATCATTAATCAAAACAATGATGCTGGAGTACAAGTAAGAGAAGTAACATATGGTCAACCTCTAGGAGAGTTACCAGCAGATCCAATTAAAGAAGGTTACACGTTTGATAAGTGGGTGGATAAAGAAGGAAATGAAGTAACAGCAGATAGAGTAATTACTGGACCAATAGAAATTGAAGCAACATATAATGTTGTTGAATATGGAATAACATATGATTTAGATGGTGGAAATCTTCCATCAGGAAAAACAAATCCAGATAAATACACAATTGAAACAGAAACATTCACATTAAATAATCCAGAAAAACCAGGATACACTTTTATTGGATGGTCAGAAGAAGGATCAGAAACAAAGACAGCAAACCTAACAATAGAAAAAGGAACAACTGGAGAAAAATCATACAAAGCAAATTATATTGCTAACCAAGCTACAAAATACACAGTAGTTCATAGATATCAAAATTTAGAAGACTTAAGCACATATTCTGAAGAAGAAAAAGAAGAATATGGTGAAACAGATACAGAAGTATCTGCACCAGTGCAAGAAAGAAAAGGATTTGAAACACCAGCAGTACAAACAGTAGTAATCAATGGAGATGAAAGTTCAAGAGTAACATATACATATGATAGATCAAACATTGCATTTAGCATAAGTGATAGAACATATATTGATAACGATGTTTCAACAAGTGATGGTGATTACTTATATGGAACAAGTATTACTGTTAAAGCAAATGCAAGAGCAGGATATGACTTTAGATGGAATGATAATAGCACAAGCTATGAGAAGACATTTACATTAGAAGATCCAATAGTTGTAACACCTGTATATATTGCAAGAACAGACACACCATATACAGTAAAACATATGAAACAAAAATCATCACTAGATGGATATGAACTTGCAACAGAGCAAAACTTAACTGGAACAACAGATACAACAGTTACTCCAGCAGTAAATTCTTATGTTGGATATAATTCACCATCAGCACAATCAGTAACAATCGCAGGCGATGGAAGTGCAGAAGTAATATATTACTACGATATAAAGATTCTTACATTTGCAGTAAATGAAAATGTAGAAACATCATATACAAATCCAACATACCCATATGGAACAAGTATTACAGTAAGAGCTAAAACATTAGAAGGTAAAGAGTTTGTAAGATGGAATAATAATGTAATGAACAATCCATATACATTTACAATTAAAGAAAATACAACATTAGAACCAATCTATAAAACAACACAAGTAACTGTATCATTTAATACAGCTGGTGGAAGCGAAGTGGCTTCACAAACAATTGATTATAATCAAACACCAGCAAGACCAACAACTGATCCAACAAGAGGAAAAGATTACTTTGTTGATTGGTATACAGATACTTCTTATACAACACTATTTAATTTTGATGCAGGAGTAAAAGCAAATACAACAGTATATGCTAAATGGATTGATGCAAACTGTGTTGCTGCAATGAATGGAGAAGGATATACATCAATCAAAGCAGCAGTAACAGCAGCTGGAACAACAGAGAGTACAATAAAATTATTAAAAAACACACAAGAAATAGAGATAAATATTACTGCAGATCAAAACATTGAATTAGATCTAAATAACAAGACACTAGCAAATGACGGTTATGGAAATGTTATAGAGAATTATGGTGTATTGAAAGTTACTAATGGAACAATAACAACAGATGCAGCACAAGGAGCAATTAACAATAATCAAGCTGATGCTAGATTAACTTTAACTAATATGACTATAAATGTTACATCATCTACTGCAAGACAAACTGTATACAACGATGGAGGAATATCATATATAGGAGAAGGAGTAGTATTGACTTCTGTATCAAATGAAAGAGCAAATGTACAAAACGTAGGTGGTACAGTTATAATTGATGGTGCAAGAATTATTTCAACAGGTAAAAGAGGATCTGTATACAATGAAAAAGTAGGCACAGTAACAGAAATAAGAGGAAATACATATATTTCAGCAACACCGTTATATGATAATAGCAATTTAAGAGGAGCAGTACAAGCTTTAAATGGAACAATCAAAATTACAGGTGGAACAATAATATCAAATAACTGCGCTGTAAGAATCGAAAAGAATGGACAATTAATAGTAGGAACAGAAGATGGTTCATACAACGTTACAACCCCAGTAATAAGAGGCGGAAAAGAAGGAATTAATTCTAATGTTAGTTATCCAGTATATGATGGAATTATAGAAGGAAAGACATATGCTGTTAATGATGAAGCTAAAATAAATGGAACAGAGTCAGGATTTACTAAGGTAAATGAAGACAAAACAGTAGATGGAGAAACATACCACGCATTATATTACAAAAACCCTAATGAATAGGTACAAAAATCGTTAAAATTCAGTAAAAATAAGGGTTGACATAATTGAAAAATTAAAGCTTTTATGATAAAATGCAAGCATGAAAACCTTATATTATTAAGAAATTCTTAGGAGGTTTAAATTATGGAAAATTACAAATATACAGAAGAAGATTTAGATATGATTTCTTGGGAAAGAATAGATGGATTCATCGATAAAATTTATAACGATGTTTCTGAATATCTAAAGAAAAATAATTTATCTATTAAGTATATTGTACCAATATTAAGAGGTGGTGGAATTCCAGCACTTAAACTTTCACACATGTTTGATGTTATAAACATCTTACCAATTCAATTAAAGTATAATGCAAAAACTAGTTTAATTGAAAAGAAAATCTCTTTAGATGATTATGAAAATATTAAAGAGGTAAATGATAATGAGGTCATATTATTAGTAGAAGGAAACCATTGTACTGGAAGAACTGCTAATATCGCTTGCAAGAGTATAAAAGAAAAATTTGGTGATGATGTTAAAGTTATTTATGTTTCTTTAACAAGAGACTATACATACAAAGATTCAGTAGAAGGCACAGTATTTGATACATGGGCTTTAACAACAAACGAATCAAAAAGATTATCACAAGAAGAATGCAACAAATTAAATATTGATTATCATAAAGTATCTGTTTATCCTTGGGAAAATGCTAAGGAAGAACTTGAAGAGTTAAATGAATATGATGCCTAGCAATTAGGCGAGATGTTTAATAAGGGCAAAAGGTATTTTTGCCCTTATATTTATATAAAGGGTGTTTGGGAGATTAGCATGGGAATAAAATCATGGTTGATATCTAAATTAGAAAGAGATGTAGAATCAAAAGCTGGACATATTGATTTAGAAGATCTAAGCCAGGAAGAAAGAAATACAATGTTTGAACAATTTGGAGAAGGCGATCCAAATTTAGAAGGTTTTCTAAGAAAAGCATATGATAGTGGAATGCCAAGTATACATTGTTGTTGTGGACATGGAAAAAAGAAACCATATGTAACGTTCAAAATTACAGATGAAAATATAGAGATGGCTAGAAGAATAGGAAAGATTTTATCTAATCAAGGAATAATTACTAATTTTGAAGACCATCATATACAAGGAAAAATGGTTTCTTATATGCCAATGGATAGATATGATACAGAATGGATGAGAATAGCGACAAATATTCTAGAAAATCCTGAAAAATATGAAGATGAAGAACCAAGTATTCTTTATCATGAAACTATGTATGAATCATATAAACCAATGTTTTTTGATTTTAAAAAGCGTTTGCTAAATATCCTAAGAGGAACCAAGGAATTACCAGAAGGGCAAGAAGCGGTAAAAGTAGGAGATAATAGCAAAGAAGAATTTAGAGACAGGATAAAAGTGGGAGACAATAAAGAAAAAACAGACGATAGAGAAAATAAGCACAAGCCAATTAATAAGATGATTTCATATGGCTTTGCTGGCAAATGCGTACATCTTCATTTACCAGTGGATCTAAAAGAAGATCTTACTACAATTGGTGTAAAGCAAACTGTTGATAAAGTTAATTTATATTTAGTAGATGCGATTGAAAAGATCAATGAATTAAAGAAAAGCGGAGAGAAGAATTTTAAGAATAAGAATTCAATTTACATGATTTCACCTGCATTAATTAAAACAGAACTGAAAACTTTAGAAGGATTTGGCTTTACTACTAAATTCTTTTCTAAGAGCGAATTGGCAAACCCAAATTTTGTGAAAGAAGATAGAGAAGCACAACTTGCAACAAAAATTTTTGGACCATATAAAAATGTTGGAACTGCTAATTTAGAGTTTAAAGAAATAGATTCAGAAAAATTTAAACAAGCAAAAGCAGCTTTAGTTGAGAGATGTAAAAAAGCAGGAATTACAATAGAGAAGCCTGAAGAAGATAAAGACAGATAGAGGAGAATTCAATGACAAGTAAAGAATTGTTAGATGAAATAAGAAATTTATCTAATCAAGAAAAAAGAGATTTAACTTATGAAAGATTAGTGGAAATAATTAATCAATTATCTCCAGATGAAATCATAGAACTAAGTAATATAATTGGATATCCAGTGTTTACTAGACTTTGTATGAATGAGCTAAAGCATAAATTCGTTTTGTTACAAGATGGAGCAGCTGCAATCATAGTAAATGATAAAGGACAAATCTTGTTACAATCAAGAACAGACAATGAGAGATGGGGACTACCAGGAGGATGCCAAGAGTTAGGAGAAAGATTTGAAGAAACAGTTATTAGAGAAGTTAAAGAAGAAACTAACTTAGAAATAACAGAAGACAATCTAGAATTAATTGGAATCATTGCTGGTGGAACAAGAAGAAAAGAATATCCTAATGGAGATGTTGTAATTAATAATACAGCGTTATACTGCGTAAAGAATTACACAGGCGAAGTTAAATGGGATAGTGAATCAAAAGATATGAGATTTTTTGATTTAGATAACTTACCAGAAAATCAACATGATCCAGATTTGGTAGAGGCATATATTAAGTTTATTAATAAATAGGAGTTGTTATGACAGCAGAAGGATTATGCGAATTGTTAATGACAGACAAACCAAGTGAAGCAATTAAAAGTAGAGAAACTGAGGTGTTTAAATTAATACCAATACTAGAAGATTGCAAAGGCTTTGATCAAAAAAATGAATGGCATATATATGATGTGTATGAACATATCTTACACGTTTTAGATGGAGTGTCTAAGAATAAAGAATTGAGAATAGCAGCTTTGTTTCATGATGTAGGAAAGCCAGAAAAGTTTAAATTAGGTGAAGATGGATTTGGACACTATTGGGGACACTGGGAAAAATCACAAGAAGTATTTGAGAAGTTTGCTGATGAATATAAAATTGATAATAAAGAATTAATCTCAAATTTGATTCTTTATCATGATAAAGGTATGGGAAATTTATCAGATAAAGAAATGGAAGAGATGTGTAAAAGATTTGGAGAGAAAGGGATTAAAAAACTTTTTGAACTAAAGAGAGCAGACTTAAAAGCACAGAATCCAAAGTATCACTATAGTGAAGAAAATCCAAACAACTTAAATGAATTGGATAAACAAGAGAAGAGAATATTAGCAAGAGTTGCAGATAAAGATGCAGAAAGATAGAAGTATGATTAAACTATTTGATAAAGACATGAATGAAATAAAATTTAATATAGCGGAATACCAATTATATGTTTTTCCGCTAGATAATTTTGCGCCATTTGGCCTAACGATGGATAATGAATATTTTCAAACAAGTGAACATGCTTTTCAATATTTGAAATTTGTAGACACAAACAAAGAAGTTGCAGAAAGCATTAAGAAAAGCTTTTCACCAAATAATGCAAGAAGTATTGCTCATGAAAATAAAACTAGTAGATTAGCCAATTGGTCAGATATTAAATATGAAAAGATGGAAGAAGTATTAAAACTTAAAGTTGAACAAAATCCGATCGTAAAAGAATGTCTTTTGAATACAAAAGATTATTGGATAGCAGAATGCTGCATAGATGAAGATACTGATTGGGGAATAGATAATAGCAACCAAGGTGAAAATCATCTAGGAAAGATTTGGATGAAAATAAGAGATAAATTAAGAGGTTAGTTATGGAGAAAAGAGACTTATATGATGAAAATAGAGAATTAACCGGTGAAACAGTTTATAAAGGAGAACCAATACCAGAAGGAAAATATATTATAGTTGTTCTAGTTTATATACAAAATTCAGAGGGAAAATTCTTAATACAAAAAAGAAGTAAATTAAAAGATGGCAAATACGCTACAACTGGTGGACATGTTAAATCAGGCGAGACAAGCGTAGAAGGAATTTTAAGTGAAGTAAGAGAAGAACTTGGATTGGAATTAAATCCAGATGATTTAGTACTTTACTATGGAAATCATTCAGCGGAGCAACAAGTTTTTTGGGATGATTATTATATAAAATTAGATATAGATGATATATCAAGATTAAAGCTTCAAGAAGAGGAAGTTGAGTCAGTAAAATGGGCTACAGCTGAAGAAATGAAGCAAATGATGAAAGATGGAGAATTTCTAAGAAATCATTATGAAGAGTTTGAAATTCTATTAGATTGGCTAGATAAAAAAGGAGAATAGTATGAATAATTATTTTGTAATTCATGGAAGCTTTGGAAGTCCATTTGTGAATTGGGTTCCATTTGTAAGAAAGAGTATTGAAGATAAAGGAAATGTCGTATATACACCAGACTTTCCAACAGGTGTAGGATATCAGAATTATGAAAATTGGAGTAAGTTACTTAATGTATATGCAGAGGCTGGTCTTATAAATGAGAATACTGTTATATTTGCTCATTCGATTGCCCCTATATTCATATGTCATTTCTTAGTAGAACATAAAATAAAAGTTAAAAAGCTAGTATTTGTATGTGGATTTAACAATTATTTAGGCATAGATGAAGAATATGACAATGTTAATAAAAGCATGTATTTGGATAATTTAGAAGATGTAAAGAATTATGCGGATGAAATAACTTGTTTTTATACTAAGAATGATCCATATGTTAAATATGAAGTCGAAAAAGAGTTTGCTGATACAATAGCAACTAAACAAATTGTTATCGATGATGGTGGACATTTAAATAGTGAAAGTGGATATACAGAATTTAAAGAATTATTAGAAGAAATATAAAAAGGATTAAGAATATGGATAGTTTTGAACTTAAAGATTTTAATAAAAGAATAAAATTGAATACTGACCTAAAGAACATTTCTAAGGTAATATGCGATAAATATGAGTTGGGAGATTTTGCTTCTAACGAATTAATTGAAATTGGTTATGAAGATTATAACTATTATCTAACAACATCAAAAGGAAAGTATTGTGTTAAGATTTTTAGCAAAATAAGAACAAACGAAGATATTAAGAATTACTTAAATAGAATAAGAGCAGTAGCTAAAAGCGAAATCAGTTCACCTAAGCCATTATTGCTTAATGATGATATTGTTTTTGAACTAGATTATGAAAATAATCATTATGACATCTGTGTTTTTGAATATATAGATGGAAAGAACTATTTTGAAATAAACGAAAAGCCTGACAATGATGTTTTACGCGAAATTGCGAAGCAAACAGCATTAATAAATAATTTAGACATAAAGCCAGAGTTTATTTATGATACATGGGCAATAGTAAATTTTAAAGAAGAGTATGAAAAGAAAAGACAATATCTTTCTGATGAATATAAAACTGAATTTGATAAGCTGTTAAACGAATTCGAAAATATTGATCTTGAAAGATTACCAAAGGCTTTTGTACACGGAGATATTATTAGTACAAATGTTATGTTAGATAAAAATAAAAAAGTATGGATTATAGATTTTGCAGTTTCTAATTACTTACCAAGAATAATTGATTTAGCAGTTACTTCTTGTAATATGTGTTTACAAGAAGACTCAAAAGAAAAAACATATGAGAATATTGAAGTGTTATTGCAAGAATATAATAAGTACAACAAATTAACAGATTATGAATTAGAAATGTTTGAAGTGTATTTTAGACTTGCAAACGCAATGCATATTCTACAGCCAAACTATATAATTCAAACTGATGGAGATAGTGAAGAAAATCAGTATTGGTTAAATGAAGGAATTACTGGATATTCATATAGTGATAAAGAAGAATTCAATAAAATAATGGAAAAATTAAAATAATTGGAGGATACAACCATGGATGTATGGGAAAAGATGTACGAAGCAGCAAAGCAAGAGTACCATCCAGAAGAAGTTTCACCATTTATTACAGCACATCATGTTGTAGCTGCTGTTGAAGCGGAAAATGGCGAAATATATACAGGATTTTGTATTGAAGGTGCAAGTGGTGTAATGAACTTATGTGCAGAAAGATTAGCTGTACTTGATATGTACAAACATTCTGGACAAACAGTTGTTAAGAAAATGATTGCGTTTAGAACAACTCCACCAAATGGCCCAGACAGAGGAATGCCATGTGGAGCATGCAGAGAGTTTTTATTACAACTTGATGAGAGAAACAAAGATACTGAAATTATGTATGACTATGAAAATAGAAAAACATATAGATTGGAAGAACTTGTTCCACATTGGTGGGGATATAGAAGATATAGAGAAGCAGAAAATAATCAATAAAGGATTTTTATATGAAGATTATTAATTTAAAAGATAATAAAGAGTATCTTAGAGAATCAATTAAGCTATGCAGTCTAGAATGGGGTGAACCAAAGACTGATAGTGAGATGGAAGAATACATCAATAATAAAGAAAAGAGAATTCTAGAAGGTGATAAGGTAATTAGCATTTTAGGATTAGTGGATGGAGATACCATGCTAGGATTCATTTCTTTGTTTAAGTATGAAGATGATGAAACAACGCCTTTAACTCCTTGGTATGCCACTATGTATGTGAAGAAAGAATACAGAGGAAGAGGATATTCTAAAATATTAAATGAAGAAATTTTGAAAGAAGCTAAGAGATTAGGGTATAAAAAAGTATATCTAAAATCTGAATTGATAAACTACTATGAAAAGTTTGGAGCAAAATACATAGAAGATTTAGATAACGGAGAAAAATTATATTACATAGATTTATAAACATAAGAGGAGAATAACATGTACATAAAAGAATACTTAGAGCAATTTAAAGATGAAAGAGTAAAATTATTTGTTGATATGGATGGTGTCATAGCTGATTACATATTTGGAGAAGCAAAAGATTATGACATAAAGAGACCGCTATTTGATAGTATTAAAAAATTAGAAGAAGTCTCAAAAATGCCAAATGTTGAAATGTTTATTTTTTCAGCAACAAGGTATTCAGAAGGGCTAGAACAAAAACATAACTGGTTAGATAAATATGCACCTTTTTTCAAAAAAGAAAATAGAATTCTAATTTCAAGAGAAGCAAATGGAATGACAGAAACAGCAATTCTTAAAGCTGAGTGCTTGAAAAATTTTAAGAGAGATGGCAGTGTAATGATTGTTATAGATGACGATCCAAGAAATTTAAAAGAGATTAGAAAGCAAAATGAAGATGTTTTATTACTAAAAGATACTGCCTTAATAGATTAGGAGATATTAATGATTAATATTAGAGAGAATGTAAATAATGTAGAAGAATTTAATTATTTATATGATGCAGTTGGTTGGGGACATTATGATGAGGCGATTTCTCAAATTGCATTAGATAATACATTTTATTCTGTTTCAATTTATGATGATGACAAGATTGTAGGATATGGTAGATTAATCGGAGATCAAATTTGTTTTATATATGTGCAAGATGTAATGGTTGTTCCAGAATATCAAGGACAACAGATTGGAACATACATTATGAAAATATTAGAAGATAAAATAAGAGAAATCAAAGCAGTGAATCCAGACGTGAGAGTTTATCTAGGAAGTTCTAAAGGAAAAGAAGAATTCTATAAGAAATGTGGATACATTACAAGAGAAGAAGCGGACTTAGGCGCAGGAATGATATTAAAAGGAGAATAGTATGGAAAAATCTAAAGTTTATTTTATTAGAGAAATTACACCAGAGAATGTAGTAAAGCTATATGAAAAATTAGGTAAGAAGTTACCAGGAAAAGTAGCAGTAAAAGTTCATTCTGGTGAAGAAGGAAATCAAAACTATTTAAGACCTGAGTTCATGAAACCGATGGTTGAACACGTTAAAGGCACTGTTGTAGAGTGCAACACAGCATATGCAGGTGAAAGAAACACTACTAAAAAACATTTAAAAACATTAGAAAAACATGGATGGAATGAAATTTTTGATGTTGATTTAATGGATGCAGAGGGTCCAGATATATCAATTCCGATTGAAAATGGATTTAGATTAAAAGAAGACTTGCTAGGAAAAAATATTGAAAACTATGATTCAATGCTAGTACTATCACATTTTAAAGGACATCCAATGGGTGGTTTTGGTGGAGCACTAAAACAATTATCAATCGGTTGTGCATCTTCAGCAGGAAAAGCATGGATTCATTCTGCAGGTAAAACAAAGAGCCAACATTTAGTGTGGATGCGTTTACCAGAGCAAGATCATTTCTTAGAAAGTATGGCAGATGCTGCATCAGCAGTTGTTAAATATTTCAAAGGAAACATGGCTTTCATAAACATTATGTGCAACATGAGTGTTGATTGTGATTGTTGTGCAGTTGCTGAAGATCCATGCATGAAAGATATTGGAATTGTAGCAAGTTTAGATCCAATCGCAATTGATCAAGCTTGTATAGATTTAGTAATGAAATCAGATGACCCAGGAAAGGAACATTTCTTAGAAAGAGTTAATTCAAGAAATGGAATTCACACAATTGAAGCAGCAGCTCAATTAGGATTTGGAAATAGAGAGTACGAATTAATTGAAGTAGAGTAGGAGCATTATGAGAAAAATAATAATCGCAAGTTCTTCTAAGTTTTATAAAGAAGCATTTGAACTTAAAGGTGAATTAGAAAACAGAGGATATGAAGTTATAGATTATCCTAGAAATATTAATGACAGTGTACAAGAAGAATACAAAGAAGCTTATGAAAGATTTTATGGAAACCTAAGTAATGCAGATGACTTGTTGTTACTTAATTTGGATAAAAAAGGGATAGAAGGTTATATCGGATATGAATCTTTTGCTGAGCTAAGTAATATGGTAGTAAAAAAGATTCAAGAAAATAATGATCATAAAATATATATTTATAAATTACCAAGTAAAGAAGTTGGTTGCTATGATGAAATAATGCATTTCTTGGAACTTGGATATATAGAGTTGTTTAAATAGAGGTAGATTATGAATTTTGATATTAAGAGAGTAAAGATTATTACGACAATACCAACTGAAAATACGGAATCGGTTAGGAATGCAATATGTGATGAGGGTGCAGGTGTTATAGGTAATTATACTCATTGTACAATGTCTACAAAATGTATTGGAACTTTTAAACCAAATGATGAAGCTAATCCTTATATAGGGGAAAGGAACAAACTAGAATTTGTTGAAGAAGACAAATTGGAAGTTGTTTGTCCTGTAGAAAAAGTGAGAGATGTTATTTCAAAATTAAGAGAAGCTCATCCATATGAAGAACCAGCTATAGACATTATCCCATTAATAGATGAGAGTGATTTTCAATAAAACTAGAGGAGACAAATGAAAAGTTTAATTAGTATTAATCACAAGTTTATGAGTATTAGTCCTAGAAGACTAGTTGAATTAATAAAAGAATCAAAATACACAAAAGGTGTAGAAATCTATATAGATTTTGACAAACAAGAGGAAGTTGATTATCTAAACGATTTAGTTCCGGAATTAAAACAAAATGATTTGATTTTGCAAGTGCATGCTAATGTTGAATTAGATATGAATATGCAAATCGAATATTTTAAATTGTTGGAAAGCTACTCAGATAAACTAGGTTATCCAATCAATGTAACTTTCCACACTATATATAATCCGGAAGTATTCCAGTCTTTATCAAAAACATTAGAATACATGATAGTACTAATTCAAAATATAGATACTACAAAAGTAACATTATGTTTAGAAAATCTAAATGATACAGAAGGAAAAAAGAGACCTAATAAAGAAGAAATAAGAAATATAATTGCAGATAACGACTTTTTATATCTTACATATGATATTGGGCATGAATTAGCTGATAATGGAAAAGTAACAGAGTTAGATGCTAAGTTGGCTGAAGAAATTAAAAATGTGCATGTTCATACAAACGATGGAATAGGTGAAGATCATGATCATATGCCAATATATCAAAACGATATGTTATGGGATGAAATAATGAAGGGGATAAATCTACTAAAGAATTATAACTATCAAAATAATATAGTTTATGAGTATGCATTAGAATTTTGCAAAGGCGAAAGTGTAGGAGAAAGAATTAAAGATTATTTAAGTTCAATAGATTTTGTTAGTGAAAATTATTAATAAGGAGAAGAAGATGGATAATATAATGATTATTACAGGTGGAACATCAGGATTGGGATTAGAACTTTTAAAAGAAGGAATTAATAGAGGTTATTTTGTATGCAATCTAGCTAGAAATAAAGAAAAAATGGCAGAACTTAATTCAAAGTATACTGAAAATTATAAAGGCTTTGTAGGAGATATTAGTGATGAAGCATTTGTAAAATCATCTATAAACGAAATAAGTCAATTGGGAAATGTTTCAGTATTAATCAACTGCGCTGAAAAGGCATGTTTTAAAAAAGCATCATTATATGAAGCAAAAGATATAGATATTTCATTAACTGGATTGAAAGGAATGATTTTGTGTACAACAGAATTGTTAAAGGTACAAGAAGAAAATCTAAAAATAGTAAATATAATGTCTTCTGCTGCATTAAAGGGAAACAAAAATGAAACTGTATACTGTGCAACTAAGTGGGGAGAAAGAGGATATACAGAAAGTCTAAAAGCAGAATACAAAGGAACAAGTGTAAAAGTAGTTGGAGTTTATCCTGGCGGAATGAATACGAATTTCTGGAAAGATAGTAGAGATTATGTTTCGGTTGAAAAGTCAGATACTTTTATGGATCCTGTAGATGTTGCAAAAGTAATTATGGAAAATATAAGTTATGATAGCTTAAATGTGGCAGATATTATGATTGAAAGAAAATAGAAAAGGAAAAAGTATGAAACCAATTATAGGAATAATAGGAAAAGTAAAGACAAAACATCCAGAAGACATGTGGCATCGAATAGATGAAGCAGATGAAATAAGATATCTGATTATTAAAAATGGTGGAACAGCAATAACGCTATTACCAACAGAGCCAACGTTAAAGTTTAACGATAATGATATTAAGGATGAAACAGTTTTAACTGATGAAGAAAAAGAAGAACTATATAGACAAATAGAATTGTGTGATGGCTTTGTTTTACAAGGTGGATTATATAGTTCAACATATGAAATTGAAATGGCAAAAAGAATTATTGAATTAGATAAACCACTCATCGGAATATGTGCTGGATTTAACAATATTTTAAGGGCCATTGGTACAGATGTGGTGCTAGACGAAACTGGTAGCCACGATAAGTATGATATGGATTATAGACATAAGATATCTGTTATCAAAGGCACAAAAGTATATGAATTGATAGGTAAAGAAGAATATGATGTAAATAGCATGCATACTATGATCGCACCAAAAAAGAATGTAGAAGGATACGCAAAGATTTCATCCTATTCAGAGGATGGATTAGTAGAAAGTTTTGAGTTAGAAGATAAAAAATTTATTTTAGGAATAAAATGGCATCCGGAGTTAATGTTGGATGAAGAGTTTCCACAAAAGTTGTTTAAAAAATTTATAGACAGTTGTGACTAAAGGAGGTGACACCATGAATTTATATCTTAGAGAAATACATGATGAAGACAAAAGAGAATTATTGGAGATGGTAGATGAAATCGAGAATGACGTAATTGAAGATAAATACGAGGGTTTTAGAAATATAAAAGGATTAACAGCAGACAACTACAGCGAGTTTATGATTGATCTAGAAAGAAACAAAAATACAAAACTATATAAACCACATTTAGTTGATCAAACTACATATATATTAGTAGATGAAGAAGACCATATATATGGTGGAACAAATCTAAGACATGAATTAAACGAAGGATTATTAACTCATGGCGGTCATATAGGATATCTAATAAGACCTAGTGAAAGAATGAAAGGATATGGTTCTTTAATTCTAAAATTAGTTTTGAAAAAATGTGTCGAAATGGGCATGGACAAAGCGTTAGTAACTTGTAGAGAAGAAAACATAGGCTCAGCAAAGATAATTGAAAAGAATGGCGGAGTATATGAAGATAGCAGAAAAAATGAAGACGAAAACAAGATGTATAGAAGATATTGGATAAGCATAAAATAAGGAGAATAAAATGGATTACAGATACGAAGTGAAAGAGTCAGCTAGAGAGTATCATAAAACAAGAAAAGCATTTATTATTTACAATGATGTTTTAGAATTCATGCCAGATGGCTGTGATATGAGTCATTTTGAGTGGTGCCAAACAAAAGGAATAGGTAAAGAAGAATTTAATCGAATAACAAGAGGTTTTTATAAAGAGGGATGTGCAGTGTTTTATAAAGATAACTTTACTTATGATGATGCACTAATTGAGGAAGCATTAAAATATATTAATGAAATAGCTGAAAAGTTAAAACTTGAAAAGTTCGAAATATATTTTGGAACATTACCACCAGAAAAAAATTGGGCATACGATTATCATTATGGAAAATATGAAAATGGCAAAGTTACTAAAATAGAAGAAGATATAGAAAGATAGTTGTTGGAGAAAATTATGGATTTTGAAAATGAAATAACTGTAGAAGTTGATACTGATTTAGATAGTTTAATTAAGATTCTTGAAGGAAGAGGATTTAAACTAAAAGAAGTATATGATGTTAATGATATTTATCTAATTAATAAAAACGATAAAGTAGGCGATCCTCTAGAAATATTAAATAAATGCGTTTTGATTAGAGATATTCTTGAAGATAGTGGCGAAACAAAAATGCTTACATATAAGTACAAAGAATACAACGAGAAGAAAGAGATTACCAAGCAAGGTAAAGTAAAAGTTAAAATTGATGATATTGATAAAGCTAAACAATTATTTGAAAATTTGGGTTTTGAAGAGTTAATAAAAATAAATGATCATATGCTTGTTTATGCAACAGATCATGAAGAATTAGTTGTTCAAAATGTTAATAATGGTAAGCATATTTATATCGAAGTTGAAGATGAATGTCATTATGCAAATAGAAAGTATAATTCAATTGAAGAATTAAAAGAAACTATTATTGGAAATGGAATTCCTTTTAAGGATAATAATTTCTTTGCAAAAAAGGCCGAGATTGAATTAAAGGAAACATTTAAAACAGGAGAATAATATGGAAGAAAGATTCAAAATGTGCTGCGCCGCACATTTAATAATGATTAAAGATGGAAAAATACTACTACAAAAAAGAAACAATCCAAACAAACACGCATATGGAAAACTAGGAATGCCAGCAGGACATCTAGAACCAAATGAAAACATATATGATACTTTCAAAAGAGAAATGAAAGAAGAGTTAGATATAGATGTAACAAAATGCGAAGTAGTACAGGTAATGAATTTAAAAGGTGACACAGATGTATATGATGCTTGGTTCTTTACATGTGAGTACACAGGCGAAATAAAAAATATGGAAGAAGAGAATTCAAAATCATTAGAATGGGTTGATATTAGTTCAAATATTGAAAATATAATGCCTTATCAGCAATATGCACTGGATAAATACTTAGAAGGCAAAGAAAAATTTACAGTATATGGTTGGGAGTAATATAAATGGATGAGATTAAACTATCTGAGTTTTGTGATAACAATGAAAGAACATGGAATAAAGAAGAAAGAGACAAAGCTGATAAAATAATAAATTATTTGACTAGTGTAATAGATACAGATATATTTGCATTTGCACAAACAACAGATAATTTAGAAATTTATAAGAAAACGAATCTATGGTTTTTACAGCACAAAGGAGAATTCATTAAAGGTTTAGAAAACATAGGTGTTACTTATAAAGATTATCAAAAAAGTGTTATTTATGGAGTAATACTAAGTATTACTAGAAAGAAATCTAATGTAGATTTCTTAATCAAAATATTGAAAATAAACAATATAATTGATGATATTGTTGAATATGAAAAGGACAAATACAAAATAACAACTAAGGAATTTGGTGATATCTATTTTGAAACTGCAGAGGAGTTTTTAAATAGTGACGACGAAACATTTGAATTTGTTAATAAAATGGGTGACAGAATAATAGATGGATGTCACGAGATTTCTTTCCATCTAATAGAAAAAAATAGTGATTTAAAAGCAGTTACTTCTATTTGTACTAGAGGATTAAATGCTAAGTACTATCATTCATTTGTTTTAGATGGAGAAAGAGTAATAGATTTAACAGGAAACTTAGTAATGCCTAAAAATATATATTATCTTTTAAATAATGTCGAAGAACTAAATAATATAAACTATGCAGAGTACTTAGAGGAAAAAGATGATTCGATACAATATGATGAAAGCAATACTATATTTCCGCTACTTCGAAACGCTTTGTATAAACAATATAAAGATAGTAATGAATAGGAGAAGATCTTGAGAGATACAAGTTTTTTAACACAAAACTTAATAGCGCATAGAGGATATCATGATATAAAAATTGGAATACCAGAAAATTCAATATTAGCATTTAAACGAGCAATAGAAAATAATCTTATAATAGAATTAGATGTACATGTGCTAAAAGATGGAACGGTTGTGGTTTTTCACGATGATAATCTTAAAAGAATGACCGATATAGATAAAGATATAAAGAATTTAGATTACCAAGAAATAGAAAAACTTCAATTACAAGCAACAGAGCAAAGAATTCCATTATTAAAAGAAGTCTTAGAATTAGTTGATGGAAAAGTTCCTTTAATTATTGAGTTAAAATATGATGTAAAATGTGGAGTACTTGAAGAGAAAGTAATTGAGATACTAAAAGGCTATAAAGGAAAGTATGCGATTAAGAGTTTTAATCCTTTATCGGTTAGATACTTTAAAAAGAAAATGCCGGAAGCAATAAGAGGACAGCTGACAAGCAATTTCAAAACAAGAAAAATATTATATAACTTTTTGGCAAAACCAGATTTTGTTTCGTGTGATATTCATTCTTTACCAAATAGAAAAGCTGAAAAGATAAGAAAAAGAATTACATTATTAGGTTGGACTATTAAAAGTAAAGAAGATTTAGAACATGCTAGAAAGTATTGTGATAATTATATTTGTGAGAATATTGATTTAGATAATAGAGGATAAAATTATGAATGAGTTAAAAATTAATGGAATATATAAACACTATACAGGAGATTTATATATAGTAGAAGATGTAGCATATCATAGTGAAACATGCGAAAAGATGGTTGTCTACAGAGCACTATATGGAGAGGGTAAACTATGGTGCAGACCTTATGATATGTTTTTAGAAGAAGTTAATATCAATGGACAAAAATATAGATTTGAACTTCAAAATATTAAAAGTGTAAGAAAAGATAGGAAAGAATAATATGAAAATATCAGATTACAAAGGATTAGAATTAGATGATGAAATTATAGATAAGATAGTTTTCTCAAATATCGAAGATACAGGGGAATCATGCGAGTATGCACTTGTGTTTGGACATGCAATGCTAATAAAAGAGAGAACAGTTAAAGCTGTAGAGATGTATAAAAGTAATAGAGTAAAGAAACTAGTATTTATGGGTGGAGGTTATGGAGATAGTAATGCATCAAATGATCATATCCCAGAATCACATCAAATGAGAGATTATGCTATTGAATTAGGAGTAAATCCAGAAGATATCATTGTAGAAGATAAGTCGACCAATACAAAAGAAAATGTAGTGTTTACGCTCAAAATATTAAACTTAACTAATGAAGATACTGTTATGCTTATAACAAGCGAATTTCATTTGAAAAGATGTAAAGCGATTATGCAAAAACAATTACCTGGAATACATACAATACTAGTTAAAGCTCCAGACGGGATTCATGATAGAGATTGCTGGTTTAAAAACGATATGGTATGGGGAAACAATGGCAAAAATGGTAGTGGAAGAACACTTGTAAAGAATGAGGCTGTTATATTAATTGAGTGGACGTGCAATGGAGATCTAGAAGATATAGAAATTTAAAAATGAGGTAAGTGTATGAAAGTATATTTAGTAAGACACGGACAATGCGAATCAAATGTTATAGGTAGATACAACTTTGTTGATGAAGATATAAATGAAAATGGAATTAAGCAAGCTGAAGATTTAAGAGAAAGAATAAAAGATATTGATTACGATATAGTAATCTCATCTCCATTATTAAGAGCACTTCATACTGCTGAAATTATTAACGCTAATAATAAAGAGATAATTACAGATGAAAGATTAGTAGAAAGAAAACACGGCTCTTTGGAAGGAAAATCAATTGAGGTTACTGATAGAGAAGAATATTGGAATTACTATACAGATGTTAAATATGGGACTGAAGAAAGAATTCCTGATTTATGTAATAGAGTAAAAGAATTTTTAGATGAACTTAAAACTAAGGAGTATGAAAGTGTACTAATAGTTGCTCATAGTGGAGTATCAAAAGCGTTTTATGCGTATTTTAATGGAGTTCCTGAAGATGGTAAGATGCTTAATTTAGGATTAAAGAATACAGAAGTAAAAGAATATGATTTATAAAGAGGTATGTAAATGATAAATGATTATGATAAGTTCGCAAAAGAAAGACAAGAAATGTTAAAGAAAGGAACAAAGAGACCACATAGATTTATTGAAAAACCTATGATGAGAGAGTTGTTACCTAATTTAACTGGTAAAAAAGTTTTGATGCTGGGATGCGGAACTGGTGAAGAATCTTTAATGTTAAATGAATTTGGAGCAACTGATATAGTAGGTATTGATTTGTCAGAAGAATCAATTAGACTTGCGAAAGAAAGCTATCCAAATTGTGAATTTATAGCTGGTGATATGCATAAACTTCCATTCGATGATAATTCTTTTGATTTTGTATATAGTAGTTTGGCAATACATTACTCTGAAACACCAGAAAGTGTATATAAAGAAATATATAGAGTTTTGAAGAATGGAGGAGAATTATTATTTTCGATAGGACATCCATTAAGATGGGCATGTGAAGAAAGAACAATAGATGGTGTTAACTGTCGAGTAATAGCACATGGAACTGATAACGAGAATGATGTAGAATTAGGAAATTACAATACATTTAAAAAACATGATCATTATTTTAAAAACGGAGAAGTATTATCTTTTTATGTAGGAAGTCCATCTTTTCATTTCAAACTATTGAAAAAAGTTGGATTTATAGTGGAAGATTTTTCGGAAGGAATTTGTACAGACGAAGCCAAAGAAATTGATTATAATTATTGGAATAAGTATCATGAATTACCACAATTTATGGCATTTTTAGCAAAGAAATAAATAGAGGTAAATAAATGACGCTAGAAATATTAAGAGAAAAGGGGAAATGTAAAATGATATACGTAACAAGACATGGACAAACAGATTGGAATGTTCAAAAGAAAGTAATGGGAAGATGTGATGAACCATTAAATGAAACAGGCTTAGCACAAGCTGAAGAAACAAGAAAAAGTTTATCTGATACGCCAATTGATATAATTATTTGTTCTCCTTTACAAAGAGCTAAGCAAACAGCAGCTGTAATAAACACAGGTAGAGACATACCAATTGTATATGATGACAGAATAATAGAAAGAGATTTTGGAGAGTTCGAAGGAAAAGAAACAAAAGATTTCGATTTTCATGGATATTGGAACTACTATAAAAATGAACAATATCAAAGTGCAGAAAACATACAAAGTTTCTTTAAAAGAGTATATGAGTTCTTAGAAGATATAACTAAGAAATATAATGGAAAGAATGTTTTGGTAGTTGCACATGGTGGAATAAGCATACCGGTTAATTGTTTCTTTAATAAGAGAATACCAGAAGGATCATTAGTTGAAGCTGGTTTAGTTCTTGGTAATTGCCAAGTTGCAACTTATGGTACAGATAAGGAAATAGATGAAGAAATTCAAATTTAATGAGGTAAAAATGGATTATAGTTTAATTGTTAATAGAATAAAAGAACGTCAATTACATGTGGATAGTTTATATATAGAACAAGACAATGTTGTGGATAAACTAATTGATAGTGATGAATTACATGAATTAAGAAGCTGCGCTAAATTGTTAGTTGCAATGGCTGTTGGTATTGCAATTGACAGAAAGATGATGATAAATGGCAGTCCTATGACTTTGGAAACAAAAGTATATCCAGTATTAGAAAAAGTAGCTAATATAACTAATACTAAGAATATTGAAAAAATTAAAAAGTGGACGGTTAGAGATTTATTAACTCATTCAACAGGATATGCTAGCCAAATGTTTAATGAAAAATGTTTAGCTGATGTTGATGAAAATAAAGTGTTAGATTATGCACTTAATTATGATATACCATACGATGTGGGAACAAGATATGCATATAATAACGTTGAACCATTTACATTTGCGGTTATATTTGAAGAATGTTTTGGAATAAACTTGTCTGAATTTGTAAGAGAGAATATTTTTGATAAATTAGAAATAACAGAGTATGAATGGAAAAATTACGGAAAGTATTGTATGGCAGCAACAGGATTATATATAAAGCCTAGTGATTTTCATAAAGTAGCTCAATTATTACTTAATAAAGGAAAATATAAAGATGAGCAAATCGTTCCAGAAGCTTGGATTGATGAAATGATAAAGCTACAAGTAGAAACTCCAGATTACTATAAGCCAGATAGAGTTTTTCCTAAAATAGGTGGTGGCTATTTTACATTTATCTCAAGAGACAATTATGTGTTTAGGGATGGATCAAATGGACAATACATTATTCTAAATAAAGATACCGGATTGTTAATAACTATAATGTCTACAGAAAAAGAAATGAGCAAAATCACTGAAATATTCAGAGATATATTATAATAAAATACAGGAGAATGATATGAGAAAAGTTATAAAAGGTGGCATTGTTATTACAATGGATGCTAACAGAGAAAAATATGAGAAAGCTGATATTGTAATTGATGATAATAAGATAACTGAAATTACAGAGAATTATGAAGGCGAATATGATGTTTTAATTGATGCAACAAATAAAATTGTTATGCCAGGTTTAATAAACGCGCATACACATTTAGGAATGAGTTATTTTAAAGCAACTAACGACAATTTACCATTACAAGATTGGCTAAATAATAAGATTTGGCCAATAGAAGATAATATGACAGATGAAGATACATATTATTCAACTTTATTAGCACAAATTGAAATGATAAAAACAGGAACAACATGTTCAAATGACATGTACTTTAATTGTGAAGGAACATTAAAAGCATTAAAGGAATTAAAAACAAGATGCTTATTCACAAGATGTCTAGCAAGTTCAACTGGAGATGGCGATAAAAGAATAGAAGAATTTATTGATTTATATAATAGATGCAAAGATGACGAATTAATAAGATTTAGCGTAGCTCCACATGCTATGTACACATGTGATGTAGAATACTTAAAAAAATGCAGTAAGTTAGCTGATGAATTAAAACTACCAGTTCATATTCATTATTGTGAGAACAGAAGTGAAATTGAAGGTACTAAAGAAACCTATGGAATGACACCACTAGAAGTTTTGAAACAATCGAATCTAATAAACAACAAATTAATACTTGCACATGCAACATTTATAGATGATGAATCACTAGAAGAATTTAAAGGTAAAGATATAAGCTTTGTACACAATCCAGTAAGTAATTTAAATTTAGGCTGTGGTATTGCTGATATGACAAAATACAAAAAGTATGTAAATGTAGCTCTAGGTACTGATAGTGTAGGTAGTGGAAATAATTTGAATATGTTCTATCATATGTCTTTAGTCGACTTATTACAAAAAGGAAAGTACGAAGATCCAACAGTATTTTCTTCATACGATGTTTTAAAGATGGCAACAATAAATGGAGCAAAAGCATTAGGTATGGAAGATGAAATTGGAAGTATAGAAGTTGGAAAGAAAGCAGACATCATTATGTTAGATCTAAACGATATAATGACAAAACCATGCCCAGACTTAATTACCAATATTTGCCACAATGCTTTAAATAATGTTTCAATGACTATGATAAATGGCGAAGTATTAATGCAAGACAAAAAGATATTATTAGATGTTGATGAGAATGAATTAATAGCAAAAGCTGAAGAGAGAATAAAACAATTATTAAAAGAATAATATAAAAGATTAGGAAGAGTAAAAAATGGAATATTTTGATGTATTAGATGAGAATGGAAATAAAACAGGTAAAACAAAACTAAGAAGTGAAGTCCATAGAGATGGTGACTGGCATAAAGCAGTACATATATGGATTATAAACGATAAAGGAGATATCTTATTACAAAGAAGATGTGCGACAAAAGACAGTAATCCGAATATGTTGGATATCTCAAGTGCAGGACACTTGTCAGCTGGAGATGAGTCTTTAGATGGAGCTATAAGAGAACTTAAAGAAGAATTAAATTTAGATGTAAAACCTGAGGAATTACAATTTATAAAGACAATAAAAAGAAGTTCAAAATATACAGAAACATTTTTGAATAATGAATTCGATGATTTATACATTTTAAGAACTGACAAAACTATAGATGAAATGACATTTCAAAAAGAGGAAATATCAGAAATTTTTTATGTCCCATATAAAGATTTTAAAAACATGGTTCAAAACAAGCAACCAGACTTATTAAGACATGATGAGGAGTTTGAAATATTATTTAATCTTTTTGATGAAGAATTTGATAATTAGTTGAGGTAAATAATATGGTAAAAGTCAAGGATATTTTTGGTAACGAAATTGAATTCGAGTGTATGGGATGCGACATAGCAGATCATAAATTAATTCCACCAGGAGGATATGTTTATGAAGATGAACTTATAAATGTAGCTGCTGATCCGGAAATACCCATTGTTGGGTTTATGATATTAGGAATAAAAAAGCATGTAAAGAGTATCAATGAACTAACAAGAGAAGAAAGAATACATATAATGGATATCTTGAATACTACTATTGAAAAAATGAAAAATGCAAATATATGTGATGAAGTGTTACTAATTCAAGAAGAAAAATCATCTCACTTTCATATTTGGATAGTTCCGATGCATGAATGGATGAATGACTTTAATAAAAATGTAAGAAACTTAAAGGAAATAATAGATTATTCTAAAAGAAATTTTGATGAAAAAACTAAGGATGATTTATTAAATGCTATTGAATTATTAAAAGAAGAGTTCAAGAAAACTAGTAGGTAACATGTTTTATTTGAGATGATATTAAATAAGAGGGAATATATGAATAATATTGTATTAACATCTTGCGGTTTTAGAAACGAAGAACTTAAAAATAAATTCTATAAAATTGTTTCTAAAAATGAATTAAAAAATAAAAAAGTCTTATACATCACAACTGCTGTTGATGGAGAAAAAGAGAATAATAAAGATTGGGTTGCTGAAGAGTATAAAACTATTTTGGATTTAGGGATAGATGAATCTAATATTGTTGAGTCTAAAATTGGTAATGATATTAATATAGATGATTTTGATATTATTTATATGATGGGTGGAAACACTATTTATCTACTTGATATGGTTAGAAAGCATAACTTTGATGAAGTTATAAAAGATTTCATAAATAATGGTAAAATATATATTGGTTCAAGTGCTGGTAGTCAAATACTAGGAACTACAATAGCTTTGAATGCAATATATGAAGATAATTTTGTAAATATGACAGATTTTACTGCAATTGGCATTGTGGATGGAGAAGTAGTTCCACATGCGAACAAGAAGGAAGATTTAATTAGTAGAACCAATAGAGAAGACTTGATTCTTCTTTATGATGGCGATGGTATAATATTATAAAAAGAGGTAAAAATATGCTAGAAACAACACTATGTTTATTAAAGAAGGAAAACAAAATATTACTTGCCATGAAAAAGAGAGGCTTTGGCGAGGGAAAGTATAATGGAGTTGGAGGAAAGATTGAAAGAGGAGAAACTCCAGATGATGCAATGATAAGAGAAACTAAAGAAGAGATACTAGTTACTCCAACAAAATATGAAAAAGTAGGTATTATAGAATTTGATGAGTTTTATAAAGGCCAAAAAGAAAAAGTTATGTTTCACTTATATGTTGCAAGCGAGTGGCAAGGTGAACCAACTGAAAGTGATGAGATGAAACCTGAATGGTTTGACATTCAAAGTATCCCATATGACAAGATGTTTCCAGATGATAAATATTGGCTTCCACTTATATTAGAAGGAAGAAAGATAAAAGCATATTTTGACTTTGATGAAGAGTGGAATTTACTTGGTAAAAAGATAGATGATATGAGATAGTATTAGAGGTGATTAAAAATAAATAGTAATTTATAGAGGAGATAAAGATGAAGAAAATTTTCAATTCAAATCATTTAAAGTTAATTGCTATAATAGCAATGACTATTGATCATCTAACTTGGTTGGCATTTCCAGGATGTCAAAAGATATGGTATGTAATACTATTACATATCATTGGTAGATTAACAGCTCCTATAATGTGGTTTTTTATTGTAGAAGGATACAATCATACACATAATTTAAAAAAATACTTAATAAGGTTGTTCTCTTTTGCAATCATTTCACATTTTGCGTATTGTTTAGCTTTTGGAATATCATTTATACCTAATTCAGTATTTAATGGAACAAGTGTTATGTGGTCTCTTGCTTGGGCAGTTGTATTACTTGCAATATTAGATAGTAAAAAAATAAATGAAAAATTAAAAATACTATTGATGATTGCGATTTTTTTAATAACATTTCCATCAGACTGGAGTTGTATAGCTGTTTTTGCGATTATTTTTATGAATAAATATAGAGGCAATTTTAAAAGACAAATGTTAATGATGATGATAGCAACTTTAATGTATGCGACTGTTTATTTCATTTTCTTAGATAAAGTATATGGAATAATACAACTATTTACTTGTTTAACAATTCCTGTGTTATATTTGTATAATGGAGAAAGAGGAAAAATGAAATTGAAATATTTATTTTATATTTATTATCCGTTGCATTTAGTTATTATTGGAATTATTAGACTAACAATATATGGAAATATACCATTAATATTAAATTAGATAAATTACAATTTTTAGAGTATTTAATTTTAAAAAATAAGGAAGTGATATAAATGGAAGAAAATAAAACAAACATTAACTGCGAGAAAACAATTTATAGAAAATTCCTTATAACTGCTGAGAATACTCACTTTTTTGTATAGAGATTTTTTCGTATTTAATAAAATGAGGTGAAATTAGTGGACGAAATTATTAATAAAATTTTAGAACATAATAAAGAGTTGTTTGGTAATGATTCAAATGTAGAAAAAATTAACGTAGGTTTTACCAATGCGATTTATAAAATTAATAATTCTTTTATTGTTAAGATATGTAATGATATAGATAATGAAGATAAATTTAAAAAGGAAATAGATTTTTATAAAGCAAATGCAACAAATAATTTAATCCCTAAATTATATTATTCAAATACAGAAAAACTTGACGTTCCATACTTTTACGAAATACTTGAAAAGATAGAAGGTGTAACACTTTATAATGTATGGCATACATTTTCTGAAGAACAAAGAGAAGATATTATTAGGCAATTGTGCGTTGCAATGAAACAAATGCATTCTAACATTGGTGAAAAATATGACTGGACTCAGTATAATAAGAATAAATTTAATAGTTTATTTGAGGAGGCAAAAAATAAGGGGTTGTTGAATGAAGAAGAAGTTGAGATTATTAATAGTGCATATTCTTTATTCGATAAATACTTAGAATCTGATGAATTTGTTTTGATACATAATGATTTACATTTTGATAATATACTTGTTAATAATGGTAAAATTAAAGTTATAGATTTTGAAAGATCAATGTATGCTCCAAAAGATTTTGAATTACATATTCTTTATTATATGATAAGACAACCATGGAAACATGCAAGTGAAGAGTGTGAAAAATATATTATGGTAGAAGATTATAAAAACATTATGGGTTATATAGAAAAATATTATCCTGAAATAATTAGTATACCTAATTTATATAAGAGATTAGCAATTTATGATCTTATATATGAGTTTTCTCACTTTGTTAAATTTCCTAATCATTATGATGAATTAAAAGAAGCAGTAATGACTGCTGCAAAAAGAATTACATAAAAGGAGTTGATCCAAATGAATGAAAACAAAACTAATATAAACTGTCTGATAACGCTTTTTGCAACACTTTCTAAAAATACTTATAGAATAAGGATTTGAATGGATTAACATCTTACATATTTAATATAAAAAAATAATAGAAATTGATAAAAAATCACAAAAACAGCTAAAAATATTTAGAATAAGTGTAAGCATTTAAGGGTTGATATTCCTATGCAACACTTACTTATAAAGAGGTGAAAGTATGAACGATGAACAATTTATCGATATAGCAATTGAAATTAGTAAAAAAGCTAAATATCCATATGGAGCAATTGTTGTTAAAGACGGAGAAATAATTGGTAGAAGTGATGATAATACTTTAATGGGAACAAGTATGTATTCACATGCTGAATTAGAGGCCATTGAAAGTGCTTCTAAAAACAAAAATTTATATGGTGATTTAAAGGGAGCAACTATGTATGTATCTTGTGAGCCATGTATGATGTGTATGGGTGCTATCCTTTACGAAGAATTTTCAAAAATTGTTTATGCTGCAACACTTCAAGATAGCAATGATAATTATTGCCCAGAAATGATAACAGATATTGATGTATTAGCAAAATATTCTAATAGTAAAATAGAAATTGTTAAAGAACTTCACCGTGATAAAGCGATAGAAGTAATAAAAAAAAGCAGGTGAAAATTATGAATAATGAAGAAAAAAATTTCCAAAAAACTAATATAAACTGGTACCCTGGTCATATGGCCAAGACCAAGAAGGATTTAATTGAAAGTCTTAAGTTAATAGATATCGTAATTGAAATTCTTGATGCTAGAATTCCCAAGTCAAGCAAAAATCCAGAATTAGAGCAATATACAAAAACAAAAAAGAAGATTATTGTTTTAAATAAATCTGATTTGGCTGATGAAAATGTGACTAAAAGATGGGTTGAATATTATCAATCAAAAGATATAGTTGCAATTCCAGTTGAAGCAAACACAGGAAAAGGAATGAAAAACATCATAGCTGAAATTAAAAAAGAGGCTAAAGAAATAATTGATAAACAAACAGCAAGAGGAAGAAGCGGATATACAACAAAGGTTATGATAGCTGGAATTCCTAACGTTGGAAAATCAACTTTCATTAATACATTAATTGGAAGAAAAGTTGTTAACGCAGAAAATAGACCAGGTGTTACTCAAAAGGTTCAATGGACAAGAGTTACAGACGGTGTTGAATTATTAGATACTCCTGGAATGTTATGGCCTAAACTACAAGATCAAGAAGTAGCAACACACTTGTCATTCATAAATAGTGTTGGACAAAATGCAGTTGATAATGAAGTTCTTGCTTATTCACTTTTAAAATTCTTAGTTGATAATTACAAAGCTAGAGTTGAGAAGAGATATAATGTTTCAATTCAAGATGGAGAAGAGAAAGATTACTATGAAATTAGAAATGAAATAGCAAAGAACACAGGATGTTTAATATCAGGTGGAAACATCAATGAACAAAAGGTTTCAGACATTCTATTAAGAGATTTTAGATCTGGAAAATTAGGAAAGATAACAATAGAAAATATTTAATAAAGGAAGAGTAAATGGATTTATTTGAAGATTTATTAAAAAAAGACTTAACTGAAATAAATATGATGTCACCACTAACGTGGGCATATGTAGGGGATAATGTATATGAGTTGTATGTTCGTTTATACTTAAGCGAAAACACAAACTTAAATCCTCACAGAATGCATGTTAGTTCTATTAAGTATGTTAAAGCAAATCATCAAGCAGAAATATTAAGATATCTTGATGAAAATATTTTAACAGAAGAAGAAAAAGACATTGTAAGACGAGGAAGAAATACAGAGAGTCATCACTTGCCAAAGCATGCTACAGCAGTTGATTATATGTACTCAACAGCTTTTGAAGCATTGATTGGATATTTATATTTAACGAAACAAACAGATAGATTAAATATAATTTTAAAAGAATCAATTGAATGTGCAGAAGATATTTAATATAGAGGTTAATATTATGAATAGACCAAAACTAGATGTTAATTTAGATAGTAAAACTTTCAAAGAATATTATTATTTAAAAGAAGAACTTATTGATTTTTGCAGAAGCAATGGATTACAAACTACTGGTGGAAAAATAGAACTAACTGAAAGAATATCTAAATTTTTAGATACTGGTGAAAGAAGTGTTAAAACACATGATTCGAGAAAAAAACAAATAATTGATGAGATTACTTTAGATTCAATAATAGAAGATAATTTTGTTTGCTCAGAAAAACATAGAGAGTTTTATAAAAAGCAAATTGGCAAAAGTTTTTCATTTAATGTATTGTTTCAAAAATGGTTAAAGAGTAATACTGGAAAAACTTATAAAGATTCAATAGAGGCATACTATCAAATATTAGAAGATAAAAAGAAAAATAAGACAACTATTGATAAACAATTTGAATACAATACATATATAAGAGATTTCTTTGAAGATAATAAAGATAAATCATTAGATCAAGCAATTAAATGTTGGAAATATAAAAAGAGTCAAAAAGGACATAATAAATATGAAAGATCTGATCTAGTTGTACTAGATAAATAGTTCGGAATATTAAAAAATAAAAAAAAGAAGATAGACAAAGTCTATCTTCTTTTAATTTGGTGACCCTAACGGGAGTCGAACCCATCACTCAGCCTTGAGAGGGCTGCGTCTTAAACCGATTGACCATAGGGCCATGAACAGCATTTATTATACACGTAAAATGCTGTTAAGTCAATTGAAGTTAAAAATTTATTTTATTTTAATTCAACTATTGTAACACCGTAATCGCCATCACCATAGTCAGCAATTTTAAACGATTTTACATTTTTATTAGTTTTTAAATATTGGTGAACACCTTCACGAAGTTTACCAGTACCTTTACCATGAACAACTCTAACTTTTTCAAGGTGAGCCATTTTAGCTTGATCAAAATATAAATCTAATTCTGCAACAGCTTCATCAACAGTTAATCCTAATAAGTTTATTTCTGTATTAATAGTTTTTGCTTTGTTGTTTCTAACATAAGCTTTAGAATTTTGAGAAGTCTTTTTTGATTTAGATAGAGAAGAGGTATCTTTTTCGTTTAGTTTTAATAAAACAGATAGGTCTAATCCATCGCCACCATTCTTTTTAATCTTGTCATTTAATTCATCTCTTAATTTGTTGGCTTTATGAGTTTCAGCTTCATTCATTTTTGAAAGCTTATTAATTATACGATTTGCATCATCTTTAGCATCAAGTAAAATTTGTTGAGCTTCTTTTTTTGCTTCTTCAATTTTAGCTTTTTCTTTTTGAAGCTTTTCATTATTATCTTTTTCCAAAGACTTTCTAAGAAGAGTAACTTGATTTAAGTTTTTCTCAATTTCAATTTTTTCTTCTTCAACTTTTTTCTTGTTATCATAGATTTGTTTCATTAAAGTTTCAAAGTCAGTATCGGGTTTACTAATTAAATTAGAAGCTCTATCGATAATATCCTTTGGAACACCTAATTGATTACAAATTGCAAATGCATTACTTTTTCCAGGAATTCCAAGAAGTAGGTGATAAGTTGGTTTTAATGTTTCTATATCAAATTCACAACTTGCATTTTCAAAGCCTTCATGTGTTAAACAATATTGTTTAATTTCAGAGTAGTGGGTAGTAGCAAGTGTGAATGCACCTTTATCATGAAATGTTTCTAATAAGCTTATTGCAAGGTGAGCACCTTCGATTGGATCTGTTCCTGAGCCAAGCTCATCAACAAGTATTAAACTTTTATCAGTAAATGTATCTAGTATAGAAACAATATTAGTCATATGTGCAGAGAATGTACTTAATGATTGCTCAATACTTTGTTCATCACCAATATCAGCAAAGATATTATCAAATACTTTTATTGTACTTCCTTCTGAAACTGGAATATGAAGTCCGGCTTGGGCCATAGCACAAAGCAGACCTGTTGTTTTTAAAGTAACTGTTTTTCCACCAGTGTTGGGACCAGTGATAACAAGTGTTGTGAAATTTTCTTTTCCAATATGAAGCGAAGTTGGAACAACTTTGTCTTTATCAATTAATGGGTGACGAGCACTCTTTAATTCAACAAATTCATCTATATTAGGGCAAGTACAATCATGTGCGATAGAATATTTTGCTTTTGCTGAAATAAAATCAAGTTTTCCAATTAAGTTGATATCTTGATTTAAGAATCCAGCGATAGGGTATAGTTGTCCAGATAAATTGTTAAGAATAACTTCGATTTCGTGTTGTTCTTCAACCATCAAGTTGTTAATACTATTGTTTATTTCGAAAACAGCCATTGGCTCGATATAAACAGTTGAACCTGATGATGATGTATCGTGGATGAAACCTTTGATTTGACTTCTATATTCTGATTTAACAGGAATAACATATCTATCATTTCTAATTGTTATAACTGGATCCATAATATATTTTGAATAAGTGTTAGAGTGAAGGAGACCAGTTAATTTGTTTTTGATTTCTAGTTCAAGCCCTTTTTTATTACTTCTGATAGAAGCAAGTTTAGGTGAAGCTTTGTCAGCAATTTCATCTTCAGAGATGATTGCGTTTGTAATCATTTTTTCGATGTTTTTGTTTTCATATAAATCGCCAAAGTATAGTGAAAGTCTTTCTAAATCACAGCCTGAAGATTTATAATAATCTTTTAGTTCTGATGCATTCTTTAAAACAGCGGCCATTTCAAGTAAGTATTTTGCTGTTAATGGCATTGAACTTTCAAGGCGTTTAACCATGATTGATAAATCATCGATTTTGAATATAGGAAAATTACCCAAGGCATGAATAAGTTCACATCCTTCGGTTGTTTCTTTTAAAGTTGTAGCAACTTTGGCTTCATTTGATGAAGGCTCAAGCTCATCTACGATTTTTTTACCGATATAGGTTGAACATCCTTGAGTTAATTGTTCTTTTATAGTATTAAATTCTAATTTGTTAAGATATTTTTCTATCATTTCTAAATCCTTTGTTGTAAAATTACTAAATTTTACCTGTAAACATTCCTATTATACCTTAAAATACGGCGTTTTTCAAGAAAAAACATGTTGAAATTGAAGTTGTTATTTGTTATAATAAATATCACTGAAATTAGTAAAATAATTTTTGAAAGAAGGAATAAAAAATGAAAAAACCTGAACTTTTAGCTCCAGCTGGATCTTTTGAAAAAGCTAAAGCAGCATTTAGATATGGTGCTGACGCAGTTTATTGTGGAACTGGCTCACTTTCACTTAGATCAAGAGCAGAAGTTGATAATGATGATTTAAGAAAAACAATAGAATTTGCACACGAACTAGGCAAAAAAGTATATGTAACTATTAACATATATGCTCCTGATAGTGTTTATGACGATATTGAGAAACAAGTTCTAATGTTAAAAGAAATAAAAGCAGATGGAATCTTAGCTTCAGATGGTGGAGTAATAGAGAAGATTAAGGAATTAGCTCCTGAAATTCCTATTCATATTTCAACTCAAGCTAATACTTTAAGTGCTCATACAGCTAACTTCTGGTACAAAAACGGAGCACAAAGAGTTGTTTTATCAAGAGAAATGAATAAAGAAGATATCAAGGAATTAATAGCAAATATTCCTGAAGGACTAGAAACAGAAACATTTATACATGGTGCTATTTGCTGGGCATATTCTGGAAGATGCTATTTAAGTGACTACATGGCTCAAAGAAATGCAAACTTAGGAGATTGTGCACAAAGTTGCAGATGGGCATATAACATGTATATTGAAGAAGCAAACAACCCTGGAAACATTATGCCAGTTGAAGAAGACAGCACAGGAACTTATGTTTTGTCATCAAAAGATTTATGCTTAATTAAAGAAATTCCTGAACTTTGCGATATGGGAGTTACATCTTTAAAAATAGAGGGAAGATTAAAATCTGAATACTATGTAGCTTCAATTGTAAATATTTATAGAAGCGCAATCGATGATTATTTCAATGATCCAGAGCATTATGATTACAAAAAATATATGGATGAAATTGATAAAATTAAGACAAGAGATTTAACAACATTCTTTTTTAATGATAAGAAAAACACTGATTACCAAGAATTTGCAGGAAAACAATACAACCCTAATTTTGAATATGGTGGTATGGTAGAGAAATATGATAGCGACAAGTCATTGGTAAGAATTGGTAATAGATTAACTGTTGGAGATGAAGTTGAATTAATCATCCCAGGAGAAATTAAACCAGTAGAATTTACTATTGAAAAAATGTGGGATAGTGAAACAGGCGAAGAAGTTGATCACGTAAACCCAGGAAAAGTAGGACAAAATGTTTTAATGAATATTCCAGTAGAAGCAAAAGAAGGCTGGTTCATTAGAAGAAAAAGAAAGTAAATTAAGATTGAAGATGCTTGACTTTAAGTGCAAGCATGTGTTAATATTAGTTAGTCAATTTGAGACATGAAAGTAGGAGATTATAATGGAAATTGCAAGAAATATTTTATTAGTAGTATATATTATTGTATGTATTGTATTGATTTTAGTAACAACTTTTCAAGCAAAAGAAAGTGAAAATGCTGCAGAGGATACTTATGAGAATCCATCAGCAAATAAATATTTTGATAAGAATAAAAGCAGAACAAAAGCAGGAAAAACAAATAAAAGAACTCTTATATTAGGTCTTATATTTGTTGTATTAACTGTTGCAACATCAATTGTTACATATTTAGCTGCTTAATTGAAAAGATTATTAGAGGGATGCAATTTTTTGCATCTCTTTTTGTTTATATTGTTTAGGAGATATAAATGGAATTTTTTGAAGGAAAGTATATTAACAAGGAAAGAGGTTTTGGATTTGTCCAAATCGAAGGACAAGAAAAAGACATTTTCATTGGACCAAGAAACAAAAAAGGCGCAATGAATAATGACATTGTTCAAGTAAAAGTGTTCAAAACTTCAAAAGGCGAAAGCCCAGAGGGAAGAATTATAAAGATTGTTAAGAGATGTACTAACGAGACTGTTGGTACGTTTATTAAAAGCCGCAATTTTGGCTTTGTTATACCGGATGATAAGTCTCTAGGCGGTGACATTTTTATCTCTAAAGCACATTGGAAAAAAGCAAAGACAAATCAAAAAGTAGTGGTAGAAATTACCAAATACCCAGAAAATAAAAAGAAGGCAGAGGGCGTAATTAAAGAAGTATTAGGCTATATAGATGAAGCCGGTGTAGATATGCTTTCAATTATTAAAGAATTTAAATTACAAAATGAATTTACTAAGGATATACTTGATGAAGCAATCAAAGTTTCAAAAGAAGAAATATCAGTAGAAAATAGATTAGATTTACGTGATCAAGAAATGTTTACTATCGATGGAGACAGTGCAAAGGATTTAGATGATGCTGTATTTGTAGAAAAAAATGATGACGACACATGGACATTAGGTGTATGCATAGCTGATGTAAGCCATTATGTAAGAGAGGGTAGCTTATTAAATAAAGAGGCAATTCTAAGAGGTACTAGTGTTTATATGCTAGATAGAGTTATTCCAATGCTTCCAAAAGAATTATCAAATGGAATATGTAGTTTAAATCAACATGAAGATAGATATTCACTTGTTTGTATCATGAAGATAGATAACAACGGAAGAGTAGTAGATAGCGAAGTTAAAAAAGCAGTTATAAATGTTACTAGAAGAATGAGTTACCATGAAGTATATGCAATCATAAATAGAGATGATTTAGAAACAGCTGAAGATGGAGATAAAGATAAAATTAAGAGAGATAAGGCGTTATTAAAAGGTGTTGATTCTAAGTATTATGAGCACTTTGAAAGAATGGCTAAACTTGCTCAAATATTAAAAGATAGAAGAGTAAAAAATGGATACTTATCTCTAGATATTCCAGAATCAGAAATCATTCTAGATGAAAATGGAATTCCAGTAGATATCAGACCATATGAAATAAACTTTGCTAATGAAATAATAGAGCAATTCATGTTAACTGCAAATGAAACAATAGCAGAGAAATTCTATTGGCTAGAGGCACCTTTTATTTACAGAGTTCATGAAAAGCCAAGCGAAGAGAAAATAGATGAATTAAATAAATTCTTATATACACTTGGATATAGAGTAAAAGGAAAAAAGGATGATGTTCAACCTAAGGCTTTTGCTGAAATTTTAGAGGAAGTTAAAGGAAAAGATGAAGAGAAGGTTGTTTCAAACCTAATCTTAAGAACGTTGAAAATTGCTAAGTATGAAGCGGAGAATAAAGGACATTTTGGTATCGCTAGCAAGTACTATTGTCATTTCACATCTCCAATTAGAAGATATCCAGACTTATTTATCCACAGAGTAATAAGTAAATATATAGATATGAACTATAACGTAACGGATAAATTTAAGGAAAAATATCAAAAGCAAGCAGAAAAATACTCAATTAGCTCATCAGATTGCGAGCAAATTGCAACTAAGGCTGAAAGAGAAAGCGAAGATATGAAAAAAGCTGAATATATGGAATCTAGAATTGGTGAAGAATACGAGGGAATTGTATCAAATGTTACCAATTTTGGCATGTTTGTTGAGTTACCAAGCACGATTGAGGGCTTAGTACGCTTTGAAAACCTAGGCAAAGGAAACGGCTATTTTATCTGCAATGAGGCTGAAAAGACACTTCAAAACAATGTAACAGGAAAAATCTATAGAATCGGCCAAAGAGTAAGAGTTCGAGTTATAGATGCCAGCAAAATATTACGAAAAATTAATTTTGAAGTTGTTGAATAATAAAACTTGTTTTGATATTATAAAAGTACCTGATTGTCAGGATTTTTACGAAAGGCAAAGAGTAAATGAGAATACAAAACTTAGCAGTAATTTTTGTTATTATAATTTTACCAATTACGTTGGTTTTGCAAGCTTACATTCGTAATCTAACGAATGTTACTAACATTGAAGCAAGATACAACGAAATTCTTATGAGCTCAACATACGATGCTGTTAGAGCTTATCAAATGAATACTATTAACAATGATTACAGCGGTGTAAATACATCTAGACAAAGAGATATAAAAGCTTCTGTAAATTCATTCTTTAATAGTTTAGCGACCGGTTTACACAAAAGCGGTTCTACTAAAGCAGCATTGAATGAATATGTGCCAGCGCTTTTATTCAACTTGTATGATGGTTTTTATGTATATGGACCATACAACAACGTTGCATCAGTTGGAATAGATAATGATGGTGACGGAGTAGAAGATACAAAGGCATCAGATTCAGATAAAATAGATAATAAAAGACCTTTCTTTAATGAAAATGTTGCAAATACAGAAAATACTATGTATGGTGTAAAACCATTTACTTATTATTCTTGTGAATATGCAGAAAAAGACAACTATGATATTACAATAAACTACACACTTGATAACTATATTGCTGTTTCTGGTTGGGTAAAAGACGAACACGGAGATGACATACAACTTTCAGGTGCAGGATATTATATAGATGCAAAAAACACTCAAGTTGCTGATACTGTTACAGAATTCTTAAACAATTCAATAAGTGGCACTGGACTAACAGTTTTAGCTCCAGGTGGAAGCAAGAGTGATGATCATATTCAAATTAAAGCTGAGACATTAGGCGAATACATATCATTCTACGATAGAGTTTATATACGTAGAGGTGATAGCGATAATCCAATTTCAGAGGATATGAATGGTGCAGTAAGCGCAAGATATTATAGATATATAAATTACAATAATACTAAATATTATTTTGATGATTGTGTAAACACAGCAAACACAACATATTCTAACAAAAATGTTACTCCACCAATATTTACGTTGACTAATCATTGCAGAAATTATATATCACTTGATCAATTAGTTACTTTAGCTAATTATGAGGGATGGAGAGACTCAGATGGAAAAATTATTTCAAAAGATGAGTCACTACAAGCAGTACAAAACTTTGCCGTATCACTTAATTCGGATTGGGCAGAAAAATATTTTAAAGATGTAAACCCATATTATTATTATAAAAAAGCAAAGAATTTCTCAGAAGAAATGTATCCATATCTTTCAAAGATAGATTTAAGTGCAAGTGATGCAGAAAATGACATCATACCAGTTATAAAGAATAATTCGTTTAATACAAAATATGAAATGACTGTTAGAACAGGAGAAAGCATCCAAAATAGTAAGAATACAATTTCTTCATATAAGATTTCTAACTACAAGACTAAAAATGTATTTAAGTATGATGCAGCAGATAATAACCCTGAATTAGACTCATCATCATTCAATGCACATAGAATTGATGTTATAGCAAAAACAATAGAATCATCACTTATTAAGACAGTATCAAGTTTGAATGATTACTATGGATCAAATTCTTATATTTATGAAATGCCTACAATTTCAATGGAAGACTGGAATTCAATAGCTAATGGAATAACAGTAGCAGCATTTATGCAAGGTGTTCCAATTGGAAATTATAAATTCTTTAACAATTATTGTATTATCGGAAACACAACAAATAAAGAATTTGTTTCAAAAGATGCAATTTATATTCAACCAAAAGTTGGAGAACTAAAAGAAAACTTCAATTATATGAATGAAGGTGGTGTTCAATACTATTCATCTAGTGAAGAAAAAGGATTCTATAACAAAGCATCATATATGAGTTTACCGGATGTATATATAAAACAAGGTGAAAAATATAATGCAATTGACAGTAGCAAAATACTTACACAACACAATCCTAGATGTGAAGAATTGATGACATCAAATGATACAAAATTTGTTGCATATAGAAGAAATGATTATTTAATAGAATCATATGAACATACATATAAAGATTATAGAATCGGTGAACCTAAAGTGGCGACTGGAAAAGGTGCACAGGATGGATATAATGAATATGATACTGAGACTAAAAAGTTATATTGGAAAGAACATGTTTCAACTAACACATATGGAATGTGGGGCTATGAAAATGGCAAACTTTCAGTATATGGCTATAGCAGCGATATTCATTATCAACGAAAATTCTTAGATTCACCAGAAGTTAGTGGTAAAGAAGGCGGATATTTATATAAGACCTTTGTACAACAAATAAACTATTATCCACAATATGGATCAAATGCATATGAATGTATTGTTTCTCACAATGGATATAAATACACATATGATCAAGTGTTATCATGGGACTATGATGGAGCTGGAATTACAGACGTTGCTCAAAAAGCAAAATTCAAAGAGTTGAGTGAAGCGTATGCAACATGTCTAGCTAGAGAAAAAGAAGTACAATATAAGAACTTAGATACTATGAATTATCATAGAATCTATCTTTACAATAAAGATAAGAGCAAATTATTGACTATAGCAACTAGAAAATCTGGAGAAGAAGTTGGCGTAGTAGCATTTAAAGGTAAGAATAATGATTATTGGGAAATTGAGAATACAATTACTACAATAAGCCCAACTTACACTATGCCATTCCACGATGTTAACGTAATATACAACAAAAATGACGGAGAAACCGCATTTGGTAAATAATTTGATATAAATATTGACAAAAAAGCCACTTTGATAGTATAATATCAAAGTGACTTTTAAGAATTATTATGTAAATTCTAATATATAGGAGGGAGAAAAATGGCACAACCAAAAAGAAGATGGTCTAAACAAAGAACTCATACAAAAAGATCAACTTGGAAATTAGATAAACAAAATCTAGTTGAGTGCCCACATTGCCATAAACTTATGCAACAACATAGAGTTTGCCCAAGTTGTGGATACTATGATGGAACTGAAGTTATTTCAATGAAAGCTGAATAATTTGTTTAAAACCGAATAATTTAATTTAACGGAACGAAGCGTTAATAACAGAAAGAAGGAGGTAGTAACATGAAAGAAGGAATACATCCAGAATATCATGAAGCCACAATTACTTGTGCTTGCGGAAATGTTTTCAAAACAAACTCAACTAAAGGAGATATGAAAGTTGATGTTTGCTCAAATTGCCATCCATTTTGGACAGGAAATTTAAGAAAAGAAAACAAAGGTGGAAAAGCCGCAAAGTTCAAAGAAAAATATGGAATTTAATTATTAATATAGAGGCTCTGTACATACCGTACGGAGCCTTTTGTTTTTATTATTTGAAAAGGAATCAAAGCAATGAATATTGATCTTACTGAAACTTATAATAAGGTTAAAGAATTGAATAAGAAGAGTAACAAAAATGAACCTAAGTTCATTATTTTTACTATGGGTTGCCAACAAAATGAGAATGATTCACAAAAAATCGCAGGTATGCTTAAAAATGCAGGTTATAGCAAAACAGAAGATCCAGCTGAAGCAGATGTAATTGTTTTTAATACATGTTGCGTTAGAGAAAATGCTGAAAATGCTTTACTTGGAAAACTTGGTGAAGTTAAAAAATATAAAGAAGAAAAAGGCACAATCATTGCTATCGGCGGATGCATGATGCAAGAAAAAAACATGGTAGAGAAAATCAATAAGAGTTATCCTTTTGTTGATATTATTTTTGGTACTCATACACTAGAAAATTTCTTAAAAGATTTAGTTATTGCTATTGATGAAAATAGAAAAATTGAAGATGTCATAGATACGGATGGCGATATCTACGAAGGAATTCCAGTAGATAGAGAAGATAAAGTTAAAGCTTCTGTAACTATTATGAAAGGATGTAATAAGTTCTGTACATATTGCATTGTTCCTTATGTTCGTGGAAGAGAAAGAAGTAGAAATCCACAAGACATTATCAACGAAGTTGAATGTCTAGCAAAGCAAGGATACAAAGAAATAATGCTTTTAGGTCAAAATGTTAATTCTTATTTAGTTAGCGAAAAGCAAAAAGATAAGGATTTAAGTTTTGAAGTTACTGTTCAAAATGAAAAAATGATTGTTGATTCATTTGCAACATTACTAAGAGCATTAAATAAAATTGATGGAATAGAATTTATTAGATTCATTTCACCACATCCAAGAGATTTTACAGATGATGTTATCGATGCAATCGCTGACTGCGACAAGGTTTGCAACATGATTCATTTCCCATTACAAGCAGGAAGTAGTAAAATCTTAAAAACTATGAATAGAAATCATACTAAGGAACAATACCTTGAAAGAGTTGAAAAGATCAAGGCTAAAATTCCTGATATATGTTTTACAACAGATATTATTGTTGGTTTCCCTGGTGAAACAGAGGAAGATTTTGAAGATACATTAGATGTTGTAAGAAAAGTTAAATTTGAACAAATCTTTATGTTTATTTATTCTAGAAGAGTTGGAACTCCAGCTGACAAAATGGAAAATCAAGTTCCAGAAGAAGTAAAACACGAAAGATTTGAAAGATTAAAGAAATTATATGAAGAACAATTTGCTGAAAGAAACCAAGAATATATTGGAAAAACTTTCCAAATTTTAGTTGAAGGAAAAAGCAAAACTAACGATAAAATGCTTACTGGTAGAACTTATTCAAATAGAATCTTAGTTTTCGAAGGAAATGAAGATTTAATAGGACAAATTGTTCCTATAAAAGTAGAAGAAGACCACATGTGGTATTTACAAGGAAAAGTTGATAAAATCTAAAAAATATTATAAGATTAGTTCACGAAAACGGAGGCAAAAATGGCAGAAAGTGAGATGCAAGAGGCTGCAAAAAAAGCTCTTGAAAGACTTAATAGAATAGATACTTATTCACCAATGATGCAAAACTACATTGAGACTAAGTCAAAATATGCAGATTGCATTCTTTGCTATAGACTTGGTGACTTCTTTGAAATGTTTTTCGAAGATGCAATTTTAGTTTCACGTGAACTTGAACTTACATTAACAGGTAAAGATTGTGGACAAGAACAACGTGCACCAATGTGCGGTATTCCACATCATGCACTTGATTCATACTGCAATAGATTAGTTGAAAGAGGATACAAAGTTGCTATATGTGAGCAATTAGAAGATCCACGTGCTGTAAAAGGTATTGTAAAAAGAGATGTTATAAAAGTTGTTACACCAGGAACAATCGTTGATGGAAACTTACTTGAAGAGAAGAAAAATAATTTCATAATGTCAATTTACAAAGAAGGAATGTTCTTTGGAATTGGTGTGTGCGATATATCAACAGGTGATTTCTTTGTAACAGAATTAAAAGAAGATAATAATTTTTCAAAATTATTAGATGAAATTTCTAGATATCAACCATCTGAAATCATTATTAATAAAATGATGTCAGAGTCTGAAGAAGAAATGAAAACTATTAAACAACGTTTTGATACATATATATCAGTTGAAGGTGAGAAGGCTGAAGAAGTTGATACAAGCGAAAAAGCAATGCTAACTGATGAAGAAGGTGTTATTCAAAATGTTGGAAAAGATGCATACAGAATTGAAAAAGCAAATAAAGTTATTTGGAGAACAGCAGACCAATTAACATTTTCAAATGATGCAAAAAGCATTGTTAACAGCTTTGCAGTTGTTGATAAAAACGACCAAACTGTGGATATTAAGAAAAAATTATTTGCGATTTGCGCAATTAATGGCGTTATGAATTATATTCAATCAACACAAAAACAAATTCCACAAAACTTAAATAGAATTGTTTATTATGAACCAACAAAATATATGTCACTTGATATCACTTGCAGAAGAAACTTAGAAATTACTGAAAAACTACGTGACAAGACTAAAAAAGGAACATTACTTTGGGTTCTTGATAAGACTCATACATCAATGGGGGGAAGACTTCTAAGAAGATGGGTTAGTGATCCGTTAATTGATGTTGATGATATCAACTTAAGATTAAATGCAGTTAAAGAATTAAAAGATGATATTATTTTAAGAGATGAAGCTGTTGAAAAATTAAACAGAGTTTATGACATTGAAAGACTTGCTGGAAAGATTTCTTATGGTACAGCAAATGCTCGTGATTTGATTTCTTTAAAGAATTCAATTTCACAATTACCAAGATTAAAGAAAATGCTTGAAAGAGCACAATCTCAATTATTAAAAGATTTATATGAGTCATTAGATACACTTGATGATGTATGGGAATTAATTGATAAATCAATTGTGGACGATCCACCTCTAACAGTAAAAGAAGCTGGATTAATCAAGAAAGGCTACAATCCTGTAGTTGATGAGTTAATTGATTTAACAACTAATGGACAACAATGGCTTGCTAACATTGAAGCAAAGGAAAAAGAATTAACTGGAATCAAAAACTTAAAAGTAAGCTACAATAAAGTTTTTGGTTACTTCATTGAAGTATCAAAAGGAAATGTTGGACTTGTTCCTCAAGATAGATATATCAGAAAGCAAACATTAACAACAGGTGAAAGATATATCACAGAAGAATTAAAAAATATGGAGAACCAAATCATTGGTGCTCAAGAAAAAATAGTTAATATAGAATATGATGAGTTTGTAAAGATTAGAGATCAAGTTGAAGAAAATTCAAAGAGACTTCAAATTGCAGCCAATATTGTTTCTAAGATTGACTGTTTATGCTCATTAGCGCAAGTTGCTGATGATATGAATTACTGTATGCCAGTAGTTGATAACTCAGAAACAATTGATATTAAAGATGGTAGACATCCAGTAATTGAAAAGATTTTACCAACAGGTTCATTTGTTGGAAACGATGCTTTTATGGACACAGATAATAATAGTTTAAATATTATTACAGGTCCTAATATGGCAGGTAAATCAACATATATGAGACAAGTTGCATTAATAACATTAATGGCACAAATCGGAAGTTTTGTACCAGCAACTAGTGCACATATTGGAGTTGTGGATAAAATCTTTACAAGAGTTGGAGCTTCAGATGATTTAGCTATGGGTGAAAGTACATTCATGGTTGAAATGATGGAAGTTGCTACAATATTAAAAAATGCAACAAAGAAGAGTTTAGTAATACTTGATGAAATCGGTAGAGGAACATCTACTTATGATGGTATGGCTATTGCTTGGGCAGT
>OCTX012290775.1_pt1 | contig 42448 bp, 53 predicted proteins | sample 1539691 | NCBI WGS metagenome assembly OCTX01 (sample SAMN02144231, study PRJEB22623) | gut metagenome | biome: sheep rumen | host: Ovis aries | place: New Zealand
GCTTGGCACTTCCTCGGGCGCCTTTCTCCTAACGGTAACCGGGGTGAATTTGCCGCGTAAAGCGGCAAAGAGGGGCCTTGCCCCTCACATTCGAGCATTTAATTAAGTGTTCAAAGGGTAGGCTATAGAAATCCGGGGATCCTCGCTTTCGGTAACCTTAACAACGGGGTTGCTAACGGAGGTCTTTCTTACGTGAACGGCAACAACGGCCTTACGAACGCGAATTGGAACATCCTCGGGCGCCTTATTTCTGTATTTCTAAATAGCGTCTTTAGGAGCGTACTATAGTTTATCCTCTCTGCGGAGAAAATTTATCATTAAGAACGCCGGGTAAGTAGGCTTGAGACCGAACGTCCGGGAATGATACAGAAAGAAATATCAGTTATGAAAAGATGTTGTAAAGAGATCGATATTACCGATCCGGAGACGATATACCCTTACGTTTTCGACTGTATCCATAGACACGCGAGGCGATACGATTTCCGGCGTATGCTTTTCGATTTTGGTCTCTCGAGATCTGAGTATAAGAAATATCTCGATACTCAAGACTTTACCTCGATCGAGCCGGTCGTAAAGGTGATAACGTCCGAGGTCGCGAAACGGATCCGGGAAAGACGTCTTGATTTACCGCCGGTTGTCCTCCGGGATATGCTCGACAGAACGACCGGAAAAGAGAGACAGATCGGTAAGGAGAATCCCTTACAACAGGTTTTCGATTATGTCGCGGTCGGTGCCGCCGGTCAGATTTGGAAACGGAGGATTGTACCTCAGCAGTTTTCAAGTATTAAAGATCGCGGTCAGATCTACGGCGCGAGAATGATTCGAGGATGGATCAAAAAAGATAATAAATCTCTCGAGTGGAGTATAAGACACAACGTCCGGTATTCCCGCAAGTGCAAGTATTACGCTAAGCTCGATATAAAGAAATGTTTCCCGTCTATGAGGCTCGAGGTCTTTATGAAATGGTTTTCTCGAGATTGTGGTAATCCCGATTTACTATGGCTATGGAGATCTCTCCTCGAGTCTCATAGAGTCCAGGGTTATAAAGGCTTTATGATCGGCGCATTACCGAGTCAATGGGGAGCGCAATACTTAATATCTTTCGTGTACCGATACGTTATGAATTTGAAAATCCGGCGGCGCGGTCGTCTTATTTCTTTGGTCTCTCATATGGGATTATTCATGGACGATATGTGTTTGTTTGGATCCTCGAGAAAATCCTTAAAACAGGCGATCAAGTTACTTTTTCGGTATGCTTACGAGACTTTCGGTCTTTTGATTAAGGATACCTGGAGTATATACGAGATCGACGAGGTACCTCTCGATATGATGGGTTACGTTTTCCATAGTAACGGAAAGATCACGATCCGAGGACGCGACTTTATACGAGCGCGGAGGATAATTCTTATTTTCCTCGATCTTAGATCCTTATCCTTACGACAGAGTAAACGCCTCCTCTCGTATAAAGGGTATTTCAAATACTCAGATTGTCGAGACCTATATCGAACGCTTAAGCTCGATAAGGTCTTTTCATTTTGTGCGAAAGTCGTAAGCATTTACGCGAAAAGATTATTAACAGGAGGTGCGGAAAAATGTATGTTATCGGCGTAATCTCTCCCGATTCTCCGCGAAATTTCCAGTACGACGAACTCCCGGACGGTACCGCCGACGTTTGGATCCGCGACGGGATCGTCGAGGGTGTAGACGAGGACGGTAATCCGGTCTTTACGTATAACGAGGCCTATTTTAAGACCGACGAGACCGAGGAGTCTATCCGGGAAGATCTCGAATCCTGGACGGAGTACGCGAAAGAATGGACTCCGGAGGTCGAGCGGCCGATCCCGGAGCGCGTCGAGGTCCTCGAGGCTAAGGTCGACTATCTTATGATTATGGAGGGTCTCTAAAATGAGCGTTAACTATATCAAGATCAAGAAAGGATACGAGGCCGGTACTTGGTCTCTTGAGATGGTTTACAATGTCGTCGGAAAGAAAAACGGAATCACTCCGGCCGAGTACAAGAAAATTACCGGACGAGACTATAAGTAATCCGGCGGATCTGCACGATCTCACGGTCGCGGAGCTATGCGATCTTATCGAGGCTCAAGCGAAAATCATTAAGGATCAGCAGATCTTAATTGAGTTACTCACGGCGAAATAATAGGAGGCGGTAATATGGCCGGACCGAGATTACCGATCGAGGTCGTCCAGGCTCGAGGATCTAAGCATTTGACAAAGGCCGAGATCCAGGAGCGGACGGAGCGAGAAATTAAGCCGGTTACGGATAATATTATCGCTCCGGATTATCTCACTAAAAAGCAAAAAGAGACTTTCGACAAGATCGCGAATCAGCTTAAAAAGCTGAAAATCATGGGCGAGACCGACGTCGACACTTTGGGCCGATACGTCGTCGCGAATGATTTTTATATAAACGCGGTCCGTCAAATGAGAAAGACCGAGGTTAAAAAGGATCCTCTCGTTTTCGGGGCATGGGCCAAAATTCAAGAGCAGTATTTCAAACAATGCCGCTCTTGTGCGAACGACCTCGGTCTCTCGATCTCCTCTCGGTGTAAGTTGGTCGTACCGGAGGCCACTAAAACCGAGACCGCAAAGGAGAATAAATTTAAGCGCTTTGAAAAAGGATCGGCCGATAATGTTTGATCGGGTAACCGAATACGCTAAGCGCGTCGCGGCCGGTGAGGTCGTCTCCGGTCCGTATCACATTCTCGCGTGTAAACGTCATTTACGAGACCTCGAGCGGCAAAGGACCGAGGCCTTTCCGTATTATTGGGATCCCGTCAAGGCTCAAGATATTATCGATTACGCCGAGACCTTAACGATCGCCGAGGGTACGGAGCCGAAACCGGTAAAGCTCCTCGACTCTCAGGCGTTCGACCTCGGGTGTACTTTTGGATGGATCAAAGTCGCGAATAATAAGCGACGTTTCCGGCGCCGGTATAAGTCGGTCGCTCGACAGAATGGTAAGACGTTTGAAAACGGTATCATGGGTACGTATATCGCCGGTTTCGGTGGTTACTACTACGGAAAACTGTTTACCGTCGCGACCAAAAAGCGACAAGCGCGGCTTGCCTGGGACGAAATGTCGAAATTTATTACGGTCGATCCGGATCTCGGAGAGTATTTCTCCGTAAAGGATTATAAGAGCGTAATAGAGGCCCTTAATACAAACTGTACGATCGAGGCCCTTTCCCGCGAGGGCGGTCTCGACGATGGTTTCCGATCGATATTCGCCTCGATCGACGAGATCCACCAACATAAAGACAACAAAATATACAAAGCGCTTTATAACGGTACTCGCGCTCTTGACGAGACTCTCGTCTCTATGATAACGACGCGAGGCGATAACCTTAACTCGTTCTGTAAAGAGATGGACGATTACGCGATTAAGATCCTCCAGGGCCTCAGTACGGCGGAGGATTTTTTTATCGATATCTATTGTCTCGACGAGAACGACGATATATGGGATCCGGCGAATTGGTGTAAGGCTAATCCGTTTATATGCGCTCCTGGTAATGAGTCCAAGTTTGAGACCTTATGTACCGACGCTCAGACCGCTAAGGATATGGGCGGCTCAGATCTGAGAGACTTCCTTACAAAATCTCTTAATCTTTGGGTCCAGAATACGGACGATCTCTTTATTCTCCCGGATAAATGGGCGAAATGTGGACGCGGTCGGACGCTCGAGGACTTTCGCGGCCGGTCGTGTTGGGTTGGTCTCGACTTATCCTCCGGCGGCGACCTTACGACGTACGCGCTCGAGTTTCCGGAGGAGTACACGACAGAGAGCGGAGAGACAAAGGAGAAATATTATTTTTATGCTCATTGTTTCATGCCTCGAGGCCGTCTCCAAGAGCATATAGAGACAGATCTCGCGCCTTATGACCTATGGGAACAGATGGAGTTAATCACGGTAACCGGAGGAGCGGGAGACTTTAAGAACGATTATAAGTTTATTATTAAAGACCTCGCGAGAGTCCGAGAGGAGTACGATCTAACGTTTCTCGGTATCGGAATAGATCCACATAACGCCGACGGCGTCCTTTCGGATCTTGAGTCTTTCGGTTGTCCGGTGGTTATTATTATCCAGAGTTGTAAGAGTTTGAACGACGCGACGGTCGACGTCCAATTACTTGTTAAATCCGAGGATTTCGAGTATTTCTCGGAAAACGAGCTTTTAACCTGGAGCTTTCTTAACGCGAGAGTCGTCCGGAACTCTTTCGACGAGATCAAGGTCGATAAGAGACCGGGATTTAATTTTAAGCGTATCGATCCGGTCGACGCTTGTATCGACGCTCACGCTCTCATGCTCAAGAATAAGAATAACCAGGTTGTCGACGTCGGATCCGAATTAGATCAATATCTTAAACTCATGGGATGGACAAAAACGGAGGAATAGAGGTGATTTAGTTTGAATATATGGAAAAGGATCGCGAAAGCCTTTCGGTATGTTTTCTCTGCTAAGAGTCGCCGAGAGACGATCGAGCTTAATAATCTGTATAAGTTTCTCGGTATAGATCCGGACCAGGACGAGAGAGCGCTCTCCGAGGCCACTTATTACGCTTGTATGAAAGTGTTATCGGAGGCGATCGGTAAATTACCGCTTAAGCTCCTCCGGCATAACGCGAGAAACGGCGTCGAGACCATGCGAAAACATCCGTTATATTTCATCTTGCACGATCGGCCTAATCCTTATATGACCTCCTCGGTCTTTTGGAATACGGTCGAGTATAACCGAAATCATTACGGAAACGCTTACGTCTGGATCCAGGGCGCCGGTAAGGATATGAAACTTTGGATCTTGCCCTCGCCGGACGTACAAGTCATTTACGACGACGCTAAGGTCCTCGCGGATCAGCCGGATATTTATTACCTATACTCGGCCGGATCCCGTCAATTTATGTTTGGATCCGAGGAGATCTTACATTTTAAGACGTCGAACACGCTCGACGGCCTTATCGGTGTATCCGTCCGCGATCAGCTAAGGGCGACGATCTCCGGCGGTATCAAGTCTCAGAAGATGATTAACAGTATGTATGAGTCCGGTTTTACTGCTAAAGCCGTACTTAACTATACCGGATCTCTGAATGAGGCAAACGTTAAGGAACTCGTTAAAATGACCGAGGCGTACGCTAAGGGCGAACTTAAAGAGGACGGTATCGAGAATATTATTCCGATCCCGCTCGGCTTTAATTTGACGCCTCTTAACGTCAAACTCGCCGATAATCAGTTTATCGAGGTCCGACAGTATACCGCCTTACAAATCGCGTCGGCATTTGGTATTAAACCGTATCAGATCGGCGATTATACCAAGTCGTCTTACGCCTCGGCGGAGGCTCAACAGCTTTCTTTCTATGTCGATACCCTGTTATATATCCTCAAACAGTACGAGGAGGAGTTAACGTATAAGCTCCTTTCTCGCGGAGAGATTGACGAGGGGTATCACTGGAAATTTAACGTCGCGGTTATTCTCCGCGCCGATCTCGCGACTCAGATTAAGACGCTCTCTCAGGGCGTTTCTAATTTCATCTATACGCCGAATGAGGCTCGAGCTATGCTCGATCTCGAGGCGAAAGACGGAGGAGATCGTCTCCTCGGTAACGGTGCGAGTATTCCGGTCGAGTTGGCCGGTACTCAATATATCAAGGATTCGCCGGAAACAGATCCGTCGGAGGATCCGGAAAATAACGAGGGAGGAGGTAAGGAGTAATGGATCCCGAAAAACTTACGTTTAACGATCCGGACGCGATACCGGGAGTTATCTCAAAACTCGCGAACGTCTCGCCTCTGGAAGTAACGCCGGAAGATCTGAAAAGGATAAATAAATACACTCTCGCGCCGGTCCAGGCCGAGGACGTCTTTATCTTTAAGGCGACTCTCGCCGATAACGAACAAGACGACCGTAATTATATGCCTTTCAATCTGAAAGCACTTACGGACCTTAAGAAACTGTATCCCGGGAAGACCATGCTTAAGGACCATAGCCGGAGAGCGGATAATCAGATCGCGAGGATTTACGATACCGATCTCGTCCAGGACGCTAACAAAACGACCGAACTCGGCGAAATTCATACCGAATTGATCGCGAAAATCTACATGATTAAAACCGACGGTAATAAGGATCTGATTTCCGAGATTCTCGGAGGTATTAAAAAAGAGGTCTCGACCTCGACCGTCCCTGAGAAAATGATTTGTAGTATTTGCGGTTGCGACAATATGAAAGACTATTGTCGTCATTGGCCGGGGATCGAGTACGCCGTAACCGATAACGACGGTAAAACGACTCGTAAACGGTGTAAAATGCTCTTGCATGGAGCGAGAGAGGCGTACGAGCTTTCTTTCGTCGCTGTACCGGCTCAGCCTCGCGCCGGTACTCATAAGTCGATCGGCTTTACTAAGCCTTGCGAGGAGAAAGAGACTCCGGAGGAAACTCCGGACGATAAGACCGAGGCTCCGGCGGTTAATCCGGAGGAGGATACCAAGTATAAAGCGCTTGAGCGTTTGACTCGACAGAGAATCGCGTCTTACGACAGGCGTTAATTTTATGAAAAGGAGTATTTACCATGAATAAGAAAATGAGAGAAATTCTCGCTCAGATCCAGGCAAAGACCGCCGAGGCTAAGTCCTTTATGGAGGGCGAAACTAAGGACGTCGAAAAGGCTAACGCTCTTATGGACGAGGTCGACGCTCTCCAGAAAGAGTATGATACCGAAAAGCGGATTTACGACCGCGATAAGGCGAACGGCGCTCAGAGTGCCGCCGCTCCGGTCGAGGATCACGTCCAGGCCGAGACCGCTAAGGATACCGCTTCGGAGGTTGACGCCGTTTCTAAGTTTGGCGCCGACGCTAAGGCCGGTTTCCGTCTCAATAAGACCATGAACGAGGGTACCGCCCTCGACGGTGGTTATACCGTTCCGGAGGATATCGTCGCGCGTGTCCAGGAGTACCGCGACGCTAAGGCCTCTCTCCTCCGCCTGGTGCGTCGTGTTCCCGTCAAGACCAACAAGGGCGCTCGTACCTTTAAGAAACGCGCTCAGCAGACCGGTTTTACCAAGGTCGGCGAGGGTGCCAAGATCGGCGCGAAAGCGACTCCTCAGTTTGAGAGGATCGAGTATGAAATCGAGAAGTACGCCGGTTATTTCCCGGTGACTAACGAGGTCCTCGACGACTCCGATTCTAACCTCGGTCAGATCCTTATCGAGTGGATCGGCGACGAGTCCCGCGTTACCGCGAATAAGCTCATTCTCGAGGCGATCAAGACTAAGACCGCCGTCGCGATCGATGGTTACGACGGTATCAAAAAGGCGATTAACGTCACTCTCGGACAGGCTTTCGCGGCCTCCTCTAAGATCGTGACGAACGACGACGGTCTTAATTACCTGGATACCCTTAAGGACGGTAACGAGCGTTACCTCCTCACTCCGGATCCGGCCGATACTCTGAAAATGCGTCTCCAGGTCGGCGGTCGCTTTATCCCGGTCGAGGTTATTCCGAATAACGACCTCGCGACCGAGGAGGTTAAGTCCGGTCAGACCGTGACCGGTTATAAGATCCCGTTTATCCTGGGCGATCTCGAGGAGGGTATCGTCTATTGGGATCGTAAGCAGATGAATATTAAGATCTCCGACGTCGCGGTCGTCGGCGAGCTTAACGCTTACGAGGAGGATCTCACTTTGTACCGTGCGATCGAGCGCGAGGACGTCACGACTCGCGACGAGGCCGCTTTCGTTAACGGCTATATCCAGATTTCCGCGTAAGTTTTCCATGATAGGACCGGGGAGAGATCTCCGGTCCTATCTCTCATATGCGACGGCGGAAAGGAGTCGGGCAAATGTGCGAACTTAAAGACTCTATCACAATAGAGGATGTAACCGATTATCTGGGAATTGACTATGTCGATGATGTCGTCGAAAGAAACATAAAACGGTGCATTAGTACCGCCGACGCTTTCCTTAAAGGCTCGATCGGATCCGAATATCCTCGATCGGATCCTCGGTCGAAAGAGGTCGCTTTAGCCGTCATTTCGGAGTTATACGACGGTCGAGGAACGGTCGAGACGCTCTCCGGAAATACTCGGAGAATGGTACACGATCTTTCTTGGCAATTACGGTTAGAATTGAGGCGCGGATACGATGAGTAAAGTTATCGACCGTCCTATCGTGATACAGAAAATAGATCCGGATACTGAGGAATGGAAAGATCTCTTTCACGTTCACGCCTATATCAATAAGGCACGGACGGACGATCAGTATTTACGGAACGGCTCGACTCGAACGAGAAAAAATCTCGTTTTTGAGATCCGGTATTTCCAAAAGCTCGAGCCGATCTCGCTTAATCTCCAGGGGTACCGGATCGTCTATCTCGGAACGCCGTACGCGCTCGAGGATTACGACGATTATCTCCTCCGTCATAAGACGGTTAAGCTCCTGGGGGTATCTTATGAGCGATAATATTATCTGTACTGCCGATACTCTTACCGAGGCCGTCCGTACTCACCTGGACAATTATAACCGGGTCGTCGTCCAGGGTACAAAAGCAAAAGCGAAAGAAGCGATCGACAAATTAGTACAAAGGACGAAAGAAACCGCTCCGAAACGGCGTCCTAAGTATTATCGGGCGATAACGAGCCGTAAAGAATGGGAAACGGCGGTCGGTATTGAGTACACTTGGTACGTAAAGGGATCCGAATATCGTTTGTCTCACCTCCTGGAACATGGACACGCGACACGACGTAAGCGTAACGGTAAAGGCCGTACCGCCGGTACCGGCTTTATTAAGAACGCAAGCGATCCCATTATCGAGGAATATATCCAAGCGGTTGAGGAGGTGGTTACTAATGGTTAAAACCATTTTGACCGAGGCCGGATTTATCGAGGGCAAGTCTTTCAAAGAGACGCGGTTTCTTAATCCTCCTCATGAAACTTACGCCGTTTATTTCGATAAATTCGACAGTAGAGGCGCGGATAACGCGAATCTATTAAAGGAACATGAGTATACGATCGAGTTATACTCTTATACTCCGGATCCGGACGCCGAGAAACGAGTCGAGGCGGCTTTCGATCTGTACGCGATCCCGTACACGAAACAAGAAAGGTATTGGATCCAGGAGGAACAGCTTTACCAAGTTGTTTTTGATTTTGATTATATCGAGAAAATAAGGAGGTAACCTTATGGCCGGTACTACGGTTAAGAAAAGAGACGCCGAGGTAATCACTCTCGGATCCGGCGATCTCATGATTAAGGAGTATACGGGTACCATGCCCGAATACTCCGCGTTTAGCGCGACGACCGATCTCCTCGGTCGTATTAAAGGCGGCGCGACTCTCGAGTATACGCCTACATGGTACGAGGCAAAGGACGACGCCGGTAAGGTCTCTAAGACTATCGTTACCGACGAGACTGCGACTCTCCGCTCCGGTATCATTACTTGGAACGGTACCACTCTCAAGAAACTTTGCGCGACCGGTCGCGTAACCGAAAACGGCGGTATTCGTACCGTTAAGATCGGCGGCGCGGCGAATAACGACGGTAAGTCGTACGCGCTTTGTTTCCATCATACGGACGCGGCCGACGGCGACGTCTGGATCGTTCTCAGAGCTAAGAATCAGGGCGGTATCTCTCTCGCGTTTGCAAAGGACGCCGAGACCGTTATCGACGCCGAGTTTAACGCTCTCCCCCAGGATACCGAGGGTACGCTTATCCAGTACGTCGAGGAAATGACTACGACGACCTAAGTCTCAGTAAAGGCGAGAGGAGAGTAAAATCTCCTCCGCCTTATTTTTCTATCATGGAGGTTTTATCATGGCTCAAGTTTTGAACTTTCATAATGTCCAGAAACATTATTTGAATATCGTCCTCGCCGACGAGAAGAATACCGAGTTAATGGTCGGTACTCCGACGAAAGGCGTTATGGACGATCTCCTCGTCCTCCAGGGGGCGTTAAACGAGATCTCCGAGGACTCCGATAATATGGAGGCGACCGAGGATCTTTACCGCGTAACCGCTAAGATCCTCTCCCGTAACAAGGCGGGAATCAAGATCACAAAAGAGGCCCTCGCGGACCTTTTCGATTTTGAGGATATCGTTATTTTCTTTAACGCCTATATGGAGTTTATTACGGAGGTTACCTCCTCAAAAAACTGAGTATCCCTTATTATCCGCTAACCGACGATAATAAGGGTCATCATAAATATACGATCGCGACGACCTGGGAGCATTTGGTTTCTCAATATACCGGCTTGAATATGTTAGAGGTCCAAGATCTCGACTATATCGAGTATCTCGAATTTCGGAGAGACGCTTTTATATGGCGTATGTCTCAGACGGAAAAGGGCGAGGAGTATCTTGATAATGCTTGGAGACTCGAGCAGACGGAGCCGGATCGCGAACGTTTGAGAGCAAAATTCAATAAGTGAGGAGGTTTCTCTAATGGCCGGTGGTATTAAAGGTATTACCGTTAAAATTGGAGGCGATACGACCGAACTCGGACGAGCTTTATCCGACGCCACGACCAAAAGTACCTCTTTACAAAGGGAACTTAGAGGAGTAAATACGCTCCTTAAAATGGATCCGGGTAACGTCACGTTACTAACTCAGAAATCGGATCTTTTGAAACAGTCCATAACAGAGACCGAGAATAAACTTAAGTCCTTAAACGAGGTCCTCCAAAAAGTCGAGTCCGGCGAAATCGAAATGACCGACGAGGAAATGAGAAATCTCGAGAGAGAGATCGCCTCGACGGAGAATCAGCTTAAAGGCCTTAAGAATCAGTTTAACGAGTTTGGATCCGTCGGCGCTCAAAAGGTCGCGCTCGTCGGCGAAAAACTTAAAGACGTCGGCGGCAAGGTCGAGGACGTCGGTAAAAAACTCTCGGTCGTTTCTGCCGCCGCCGGTGCTATTCTCGGCGGCTCTATTACTCTCGCGTCGAATTTCGCCGACGCTATGGCTCAAGTAAATACGATCGCGGATACCTCGGAGGTCTCTCTTTCGGACCTCTCCGATCAAATCCTCGAACTCTCAAATACGACAGGGATCGCGGCGACCGATATCGCGGCCGCTACGTATAACGCGATCTCCGCCGGACAGGATACCGCCGACGCCGTTAATTTCGTCTCGAACGCGACAAGCCTCGCTCGAGCCGGTTTTACTGATACCGGGAGCGCGATCGACGTCTTAACAACGATCATGAACGCTTACGGCATGGAGGCCGAGGAGGTCGGTCGAGTTTCCGATATTCTGATTATGACTCAGAATAAAGGTAAAACGACCGTCGCGGAGTTGGCCTCTACAATGGGTAAGGTAATTCCGACGGCTAACTCGATGAATGTATCTCTCGATCAGTTGGCCGCGAGTTATGCGATCATGACCGCGAACGGCGTCGCGACCGCCGAGTCTACAACGTACATGAACGGTATGTTAAACGAACTCGGTAAGTCGAGTACGACCGTCGGTAAGATCCTCCAGGAGAAAACCGGTAAGTCGTTTCAACAGTTAATGGCGGACGGCCTTTCGCTCGGCGACGTGCTTAAGGTTGTACAAGATTACTCGAACGAGTCCGGGATCGCGTTTAATGAGTTATGGTCCTCAGCCGAGGCCGGTCGAGCGGCTCTTATCTTAGCCGGACAGGGCGTCGAGGGCTTTAACGAGATGGTCGATACCATGAACGAGAGCGTCGGCGCCACAAGCGAGGCTCTCGAGAAATTGGAGACTCCGTCTCATACTGCCGAGGTCGCGATTAACCAGGTTAAAAACGCGGGTATCGAACTCGGTACGACCGCGCTCGAGGCCTTAGCTCCTCTTATCGAAAAAGTCGCGACGGCGATTTCCAATTTAACGAGTTGGTTTAGTAATCTCTCTCCGGAGATCCAACAAACTATACTTGTCGTCCTCGGGATCGTTACGGCTCTCGGTCCGTTTTTGATAATTCTCGGAAAGATTATCTCCTCGATCGGCTCGATCCTTACTCTCGCGCCTAAGCTCGTCGCCGGGTTTAATACCATGAAAACGGCCTTTACTGCACTCTCGGCGGTATTTGCCGCGAATCCGATCGGACTCGTTATCACGGCTTTAGCGGCCTTGGTTGCGGCGTTTATCTATGCTTATAACCATTCCGAGAAATTCCGCGATATCGTAAACAATGCCTTTAACAAGGTGAAAGAGGTCGTCGGAAATGTTGTAAACGCGCTCGTTACGTTCTTTACTCAGACCTTACCGAACGCCTTTAACTCGCTCGTTAATAAGGTAAAAGAGGTCGTTAACAATATCGTTAATTGTTTTAAAAATCTGCCGTCGACTATGGTCTCGATCGGTAAGAATATTATCCAGGGCATAATTAACGGTATCGGATCTATGGTCTCAAGTCTCTACTCGTCCATTAAAAACGCGCTCTCCGGACTCGTTCAGAGAGCGAAATCGGCGCTCGGTATCGCCTCGCCGTCAAAGGTTTTCGCGAATGTTATCGGTAAGCAAATTCCCGCCGGTATCGCTCAAGGCGTCGAGGATAACCAGGATATCGCCGAGGACGCGGTCGAGCGGATGGCCGACGATCTTACGGATCTCGACCTTAACGACGCGACTCTTTCCCGCAAACTTAACGCGACCTTTACCGCAAGCGCCGCCGGATCTAACGCACAAGTCGCGGAGATCTTAGGCAATATTTATAATAAGCTCGACAAACTGAGAATATACCTCGACTCCGGCGAATTGGTCGGCGGTCTTATCGATTCGATCGACGGCGGTCTTAACGAGAAATATACTCAGACTGAAAGAGGTTGGTAACATGAGAGGTTGTACTTTTATCCTTAACGGAGTTTCGACTCATACCGGAAACGATCTCGATCTCGTCCAGGAACGGAAAGAGATCGGCGCTCCGGAGGTCCAATTTTATACGGTCGAGGTACCAGGGCGTAACGGCGTCCTCGATCTTACGAAATCCCTTACCGGCCGGACGACGTTCTTTAACCGTAAAATCAATTTCCGGTATTTCGCGTCCGGTACTCTCGCGGAGATCCTCGAAAAGATCGATACTCTCATGATGTACCACGGCGAAACGGTCCGCATTATCGACGACGATACTCCGGCGTATTATTACGAGGGATCCGTCGTCGTCGAGGTGGATCGTAAACCGGCGTACGCTTATATTAACCTCGAGGTCGACGCTCAGCCTTTCCGGATGAAACTCGAACAGACCGAGAACTCTTATACTCTCACGGAGACAGAGACCGAGGTCGAGATCGTTAATCCGGGATACGCCGTTACTCCGGAGATTGTCGTCTCTGATACGTGCGTAATCGCTAAGGGGGATACCTCGTTTAACCTTACGGCGGGAACGTACTCCGATATCTCCGCTCTCATTCTGGAGCAAGGGAGTAACGTCTATACGGTTTCCGGATCCGGTACCGTAAATATCAATTACCGGGAGGCGCGTATCTAATGTTTACCGTTTATGTTGATAATAAGGAGCTTTGGTCGCCTAACAGTAACGACCGGAAACTCCTTAATCCGACGGTAGACTTAGGCGTAAATAAGGCCGGATCCTTTTCTTTTCGGATCTTGCCGGATCATAAGTTTTACGACGCTTTCGTTAAGATGAAATCGATCATTACGGTTATAGAGAATAACCGGACGATCTTTAAAGGGAGAGTATTCTCGGATCCCTCAGATTTTCGGAAAATAAAGAAAATCGAGGCGGAGGGTTTACTCTCCTATTTTAACGACTCGATCGTTAGGCCTTACGAGTTTCAAGGCTCAGTCGAGGAATACGTCGATCTTTTGATCGATCAGCATAACGCGCAAGTCGAGCCGTCTCAGAAATTCATACTTGGCCGCGTCACGGTAACAGATCCAAACGACTATATAACGAGACAGTCCTCCGATTTTCCGACGACTTGGTCCGAGATAACCGCTAAGCTGATAAATAAGCTCGGCGGTTATATTGTTATCCGGTACGAGTCCGACGGAAATTATATCGACTATCTCGAGGACTATACCGATACCTCTCTCCAGGAGATAAAGTATAGCGTTAACCTCCTGGATCTCGACCGCTCCTCCTCCGGTGAGGATCTCATTACCTGTATTATCCCGTACGGCCACAAAGACGACGATACCGGATCGAGAGTTACGATCTCGAGCGTTAACGACGGCCTCGATTATCTCGTCGACGAAACAGCGGCCGCGCAATACGGCCGGATCTCTCGCGTCGTGATATGGGAGGACGTTCTCTTACCGGCGAATCTCAAAAGGAAAGCTCAAGAGTATTTAGCCGAGAAAGTCTTAATCGCGACTAAGCTCACGATTAAGGCGCTCGATCTTCACCTCGCCGATAATACCGTCGAGCCGTTTAAGCTCGGCGATTATATCCGGGTATACTCTGAGCCTCACGGGATAAACCAACGGGTCTTATTGACAGCGTACAAGATGGATCTATCCGATCCGAAAAACTGTACAATCACGTTAGGAATGGAAAAATCCTCGTACCTGGGCGACGTCGCCTCGGATCGAGCGCAAACTAACGAGATTATCCGTCAAGAGATTGGAAACGCGACCGAGGCGATCTCGGATCAAATCCTTTCCGAGAGTCGGACGTACGTTAATACTCAGATCGATAACGCTCAAGAGAATACTCGTACCATGTTGGGCGAGTATGTCCTTATTACCGAACTGAATCAGTATAAGGAGTCCGTCTCGACTCAGTTTACACAAAATAACGAGTCCTTTACCATGCTCTTTAATTCGCTCTCTGAGCGCATTACGGAGGAAAACGGCGAAATCAGTAACCAGGTAACCGAACTCTCGAAATATATCCGGTACGTCGACGGCGCGATCATTATCGGCGAGGTCGGTAATACGCTCTCGACCAAGATCGCAAACGGCCGGATCTCGTTCATTTATAACGACTCTCTCGAGGTCGCGTATATCACGGACTCGAAACTCTATATCACTCAAGCGGAGGTACTCGAGCAAATTATTATCGGTAATTTTGCCTTTATTCCGAGAGCTAACGGAAACCTCTCGTTTAAGAAGATTTAAGGGAGGGCTTGAGATATGGCTCTAAGCGGAACTTTATACTCGAGTGAGTATAACGATTATGATACCGTCGGTCCGAGAGGCGTCGCTTTCTCCTGGAGCGCGACTCAGAATATCGCTGGAAACTATAGCGATATTACTTGGTCTCTTGACGGTTACGACGGATACGACGATATTCACCAATATAACGCCGGTAATTTTCTCGTCCAGATCGACGGATCGACCGAATACTCCTCCGCGACTCGAATTAAGCTCTATAAAGGGACTCACGTCGCAAGCGGTACAAAGAGGATCTATCACGCCTCCGATGGTACCGCGTCTTTCTCGGTCCATATTGAGGCCGCTATTTATCTTTTCGCGGTTAACTGTACCGGCGATCAGACCTTTACTCTTAACACGATCGGCCGGACGTCAAATCCGACGGTAAACAAATCCTCGATGAATTTCGGAGAGACCGTCCGGATCTCGACTAACCGATCGGCGACAAGTCTTACTCATACCCTTACGTATCAGATAGGTACTTGTACCGGAACGATCGCGAGTAACGTCGGCGCTTATTACGATTGGACTCCTCCTCTTTCTCTATGCTCGACCATGCCGAACGGCGTCACGGGTACGTGTGTAATCACTTGTACCACCTATTACGGGAGTACGGCGATCGGTACGTCGACGACGTCCTTAACGCTTAACGTACCGGCCTCAGTCGTACCAGGAGGAACGATCACGGTCGACGAGGCCGAGACTGAGGTAAAGCAGAAGTTTAACGCCTATGTAAAAGGCCTCTCCCGGCTCGATATCGACGTTAACGGCGCCGGTATATACGGATCCTCGGTCGTCTCGGTAACTCTGTACGCGAACGGCGCGACGTATACGGTCGACGGCTCGAGTCTTTCGGTTATTACCGAGTATCTTATCTCCTCCGGTACCGTCTATATTAACGCGACGATTAAGGACTCTCGCGGCCGATCCGGATCGATACAGACGTCGATTACCGCCTTAGACTATACGAGGCCCTGGGCGAATACCTGGAGCGTATTCCGGTCTAACTCGACCTCGTACGTCGAGGACGACGAGTCGAGCGTCGTCGCGCTCATTTGGGATCTTGAGATTACGACTCTCGCCGGTAACTCTGGTACACTCAAGGTCTATTATAAAAAGCATGAGGATCCGGATACCTCGTATACTCAGATCTCGGCGATAACCGGATCCGGTACTCATGTCGAAAACCGGACTCACGTCTCCGGGATAAACGTCGATGATTCTTACGACTTTAAGCTCGAATGGGCGGACGAGTACGCGACGACAATTCTTATCGCCTATGTATCGACGGCGTTTACCTTGGTCGACTATCGCGAGGACGGTCACGGGATCGGTTTCGGCAAAGTCGCCGAGGGTGAGTACGGTTTCGACGTCGGCCTCGATACCATCTTTAGAGGACGCTTTTTCGCGGACCTCTCGGAGATCCTCGTCGTCGAGACCTTTACGTATAATACCGGAGTTACGATCCAGGCAAACGCCTCGCAAATGGTAACGATATCGATCGAGAAAACAGGCTATACGCCTCTCGGTATCGTCGCTCTAAACTCCGCGAGTTTTGCGGTTATCCCTTGGCAATATCGACTTTCTAACGATGGCTTAAACGCTTATCTCTATTTGAGAAATCTCCTCTCCTCGAATACCACGATCGGAGGCGTCTCCGTTACGATTCTCTTTATAAAGGAGGTGAGGGTATGATCGCAAAGCTAATTGAGTCCGTCGATATTAAGTATTTGATAACGCTCCTCTTTGGATCCGGGATCCTCGGAGGGTTTATCAAATATATTTCCGGACGCCTTAAAGAAAACGACGACAAAACAAACGCCGTTTGTAAAGGCGTCCAGGCTTTATTAAGATCTCAACTATACGACGCGTACGATAAATATACCGATCGTGGATACGCGCCGATATACGCGAAAGAAAATTTCTTGAATATGTACGAGCAGTACCATTGTCTCGGCGCTAACGGCGTTATGGACAAGTATAAAGAAACTTTTATGGAACTGCCGGACAAAAAAAAGGAGGATACAAAACCATGAAACCGAAAATCGATACTATCGTCCGGACGATCGTCCTCGTCCTCGCTCTCGTTAATCAGATCCTTACCACGACCGGACACTCCGTTATCCCGGTTACCGACGACCAGATCGCCGAGGTCGTCTCCCTGGTAATTACGATCGGCGCGTCTCTTTGGACTTGGTGGAAAAACAACAGCTTTACCAAGGAGGCTATTAAGGCCGACGTTTACCTCGATAATCTGAGAAATGGGCGCTAACAATATTTGGAACCGGCTCCGGTCTTTCGGTCTATCCGAGGCCGGAGTCGCCGGTTTAATGGCGAATCTCCGGAAAGAGTCTCTCCTCCGGAGTAATAACGTCGAGGACTCCTCCGGATACTCGGACGAGGTTTATACGAGAGGCGTCGACTCCGGATCCTATTCGAGATCTCAGTTTGTAAACGATAAGATCGGATACGGCCTCGCACAATGGACCTTTTCGACTCGGAAAGCCGGTCTTTATGACCTGGTAAAAAGTCGCGGCGTCTCGATCGCCGACGAGAATACTCAGATCGAGTATTTAGTCCAGGAGCTTACGAGAGATTTCTCCGGTCTTTTCGCGTATCTGAAAACGACCGAGGATCTCGCTACCGCGACGACTCGCGTTAATAACGAGTTTGAGCGGCCGAGGTATAACACTCTCGCCGAGAGAATCGGATACGCTAAGGAGTATTACGCGGAGTTTTCCGGTACCAAGACCGAGGAGGTTAAGAGCGTGGACAAGCTGAAAAAGACGATCGAGATCGCGGACGGTGAGGTCGGCGTCCGGGAGACCGGCGAGAATTACGTCAAGTATAACGATGAATATTGGGGTAAAGGCGTCGGCGGTCCGGATTATCCTTGGTGCGTCGTCTTTCTCTGGTACGTCTTTAAGTTGGCCGGAGTTACTTTCCCGAAAACCGCTCATTGTGACGGCGTCCGGTCCTATGCTCAGAGCGTCGGCCGGTGGGTGACGTCCGGTTACCAGGTCGGCGACGTCGTGATTTTTGACTATAACGGCGACAATTCCGGAGATCATATCGGACTTATTGCAAAGGTCGACTATGGCGTTTTTACCACGATCGAGGGTAACTATAGCGATCGCGTCGCTTACGTGACTCGTACGGCGTCGAATATTATCGGCGCGTACCGTCCGGATTACGGGTCGACCGGATCCGGAGTCATGGACGAAACTCCGGCGGCAAGTCAGACCGTCGCCGTTCCGGTGGTAACTTGCAAAGTCGAGTTACCTCTCCTCAAGAAAGGGAGTAAGGGCGGCGCCGTTAAGAGTTTACAGACGCTTTTAATCGGCCTTGGTTATTCTTGCGGCTCGTACGGTACCGACGGCGATCTCGGTAACGCTACTCTTTCGGCGATTATGAAATTCCAGGAGGATAACGGACTCGAGAAAGACGGTATCGTCGGTCCGAATACTTGGAAAAGTATTATCGAAAAATCGTGAATCCTCGTAATCGCCTCGCCTCGGCCTCAGATTTCGCGCCTCTGAACGTTTTAGGGGCCGAGGGGTATAGAAATAAGGGTAAAAGTTAAAACGCCTCTGAGGGGCGTTTCTGAGCGCGTAGAGCGAAAGCATAATTTAAGGCCTCGGAGATTTAATCGTCTCCGGGGCCTTTTTTCTATTTCTCGAGAAGATCCTCGACCGTTACGCCTAACGCGGTCGCGATCTGATAGACCGTTAACGCCGAGGCTTTATTTATATCCTTTACGCCTTGCTCGTAATACTGGATCATACGGAGGTTAACTCCGGATCTCTCGGCAAGTTTGGCTTGAGAGATATTCCTCTCGATCCGGATCCGGTTAAGGTTGGTCGCGAGAGAGGCGATCTTATACGCTCCTTTCGTACCGGCCTCGATTACCTCGAGGTCCTCCAGGCTCCGGCGTTGATCGAGACTCATAAGGGCGAGATCTCCGGAGAGGATCGTACGGTCGTCCAGGCGGATAGATTTCCAGTTTTTGCAGTCTTTGAGTTTCATATTATTAGCTCCTTTTCTCCGGAGGAATTTCGGCGCCTCCGGTCGCCTTGGTTTATTAGTAATTAAGAACTCGGATCTCGTCCACTCCGTAATGAGTGCCGTTTGAATCGTAAAGAATTTCGATTAAACCGAGATCCTCGAGCTTTTTAAGAGTGCGACTATTACACATCGAGAGCGCGATACCGTTTTTCCGTTTCTCATACGTCGTAATCGTATAATTCCGAGACCATTCGTCCATAGAATCAAGATCCAGGCGATCGACGTGATAGCTTTTCATATACCATTCCTCGAGAGTATGGGTCCTTGCAAAGTCGATTTCTTCTTTCGCGTGATTTAATACGGCCTCTTGTGCTTTACTGAGTTTCATAATTACACCTCCTTTACTGTGATTTCCAAAACGTGAGAGTATGACGGGTACCGGGTGCCGAGTACGGAAAGGATCTCGCGATCTCTGTATTCCGCTTGAGGACCTTTCGGACCGCTTACGATCTCGTCGAGATTTCCGTCCGGCTTACGAATAAAGATAAAAGACTGAGGAGAAATTTTCCATAAATCCTTAACTGTCATGATCGTTAATCCTTTCTCCCCGTCGAGCCGATAGGACAGCTTTTTTATTAAGCGAGTTTTGCCTCTTTACGTAAGATTTCAAACGTCTTATTGATGTAATCAACGGTGAGGCGAGAGAAGATTTCCGGACTATAGGTCCTTAAGGCGGATCCCTCAAGACTGATTTCCTCGAAATCCTTTCGACGCTGTACCTCGATCGTATAGTCCTCGTTTCCGTTTCTAAAGATCCGATATACATACGCTTTTTTAACCTCGAGTAACCAATCGGTTTTTTTAGTGATAATCATTTTCTTAACCTCCGTTTTTGTTTTACCCTCGTAACCTCCGGGGTGGGTATTGGTTTAAAGGGCCTTTTCGATAAACTCGACAGCGGCCTTAATGGTTTTGAAAGTGTGGAACTCTCTAAAACCGATCCGGTCGTCCTCTCTCACGGTTACGTGATACGCGCCGCGAGATCCGATCAAACGCTTGATTTCGTATCCCTTTACGATCTTAACGGTTTCGTACATTGTGTTTACCTCCTCTTGATTTCTGATACTAATATACACCTATGGGTGTATAATGTCAAGAACTTTTTCACGAAATTTCAAAAATATTTTTACGACCTTTCGTTAACGTATTCTGATATAATAAAATCCTCAGATCCGGAGAGGATCCGAGGATATGTCTACTTTTAATCTCTATCCACATAGAGACGATATGTAGCCTTATCAAGACCAAAAAATAAAAGGCTATACAAATTTCCAATGAATCTTAATCTCCTCCTCATAAATGACGATCCCGTCGATTAAGCTATGAACGAGATCCCGGAGGACGTCCGGATCTCCGCTCTCGATCACGTCGGCAAATGTTACGACGATCCTCTTAGCCTCCTCAATAGGCAAGAGAGGCGCGGAGACGGCCTCTCCGTCGATTTCGGCCTCGAGGTTATATTTCTCCTCGGTGAGATCCTTAACGCGCTCCTGGATCGTCTCAAACGGTATACCGCCGATCTGGTAAAGGTCGACGAGCTTAGTTATCTGTTTTTCAATCTCTCGGATCCGCTCCTCGAGGATCTCCCGATCGTTCGACTCGACCGGCCTCTCCTCGGTGAGTGTATCGAAATACGATTGATCGACAGATAACTTTTTTATTTCTCCGAGTACCAGGGCGTCGAGGTACTTAACGTTATAGCTTGGATTTTTACAAGTCGGATCTTTAATCATGTGCTTTTGAGTCTTGCCGCGAGAGTAACAAGTATAATACCTCTGAGGCGGAACTCTCTCCGGATCCTTACTCGTATTCTGTTTTACGAAATACCTTGCGCCGCAATTCCCACAAAATAACAGGCCTCCGAGGAGCGACGTCCTCTTAAACGGGTGTTTCGGAAATTTGCTTAGATCTCGCTCAGAGAGAAAGCCTTGCATACGGTTAAAGGTCTCGTCGTCAATTATGGCCTCATGCCGTCCGGAGTACGTCTCGCCTTTATAAGAGATCCGGCCGGTATAAACCGGAGTCCTTAAGCACGATCGGACGACCGAGTCAGACCAACGGCCGTATTTTTTCTTAAAATGCTTATCCATGTACGTACCGACGGCATGGATCGGCATACCGGAGAAAACGAGATCGTATACTTTTTTAACCTGGAGGGCCTCGTATTCGTTTACGACGAGATTACCGTCGATATAGTCGTAACCGATCGGCGAGAATCCTCCGCCGTGAAAATATCCGTCTTTCGCTCGAGCGGCTCTCCCTAAAGAGGTCCGCTCTTTTATTTGCTCTCGCTCCAGTTGAGCGAAAACGGAGAGGATCCCGATCATAGCGCGGCCGAACGGCGTACCAGTATCGAAATTCTCAGTCATGGAAACAAAGTCGACGTTATTCGCGAGAAAGACGTCCTCAATTAACCATAACGTATCTTTCTGAGATCTCGACAGACGATCCAGTTTATAAACGACGATCTTATCGACTCGTTTCGACTGGACGTCTTTTATCAGCGCCTTAAGGCCTGGACGATCGGTCGAGCCTCCGGAGTATCCCGGGTCGGTATGTTCTCGGTATATAATCCAATCTTTCGCCTCGCAATATTTCCGGAGCCGGTCGAGTTGCTCTCCGATACTGTATCCCTCTTTCGCTTGCTCCTGGGTGCTTACTCGGACGTAAAGGTCTATTTGCTGTTTTTTCACGATTTAACCTCCGTCTTAACAAAATAACAAAAACTTTTTCAATTCTTATATATATTTTATTTTTCTTATTTTTCTTATATATTTACTCTCCTATATCTAAATATTCTTATAACTTAGAAAAAATTATGTTATTGTGTTAGAGTATATAAAAAAGATTATGAAATTTCGGTAATCGAAACGAAAATCCGGTAATTTTGAGCGCAAAAAGTACCGACAGGGTAACAAAAACCTTAACAAAACCATAACAAAAACAGGGTTTCCGAGGGTCAGTTTTTGTTAAGAAACGAAAAACCGAAAATTTGAGTCAGAACTCGCCGCGAGGTGAGTTTTTGTTATTTTGGCCGTTTTTGTTATGATTCTGTTATAGATTTTGTTAATCGTCGGAGTACACTTTTCGAGCGAGTTTAAGGCCGATCTCGAGCGCGGCCTCGACGTATTGGATCATTTGAGGATCGGCTTTCTCTCCTCGGAAACGGATCGCGTCGTCGGTCCGGATCCAGTTTAGAAACGTGGTTACTCTCTCCTCCAGGTCGTGAGAGGTCGTCTCCGTTTTAACCGGTATAACCTTTCCCTCTGTAAGAGCGTCCGCGTCGATCGAGAGCGAGGAGCAGATCTTTAGGACGTTATTTATACGGGTATTTGTTATCCCATTTTGGAACATACTCGTTAACGTCGAGTAAGGTATTTTGGCTTGGATACAAAACTCGCGGACGGATCCGTATCTCTCTTTGATTAAGTCTTTGATAGCGTTTTCGATATCCATAGTTAACGCCTCCGAACGTTATCGAGATATCAGCAATTATAAACTAAATTTCCGAAATTTCAATAGTTAAAAACGAAAACTCATTAAAAAATCTTGAAAATTCGTTTTAAAATTTGTAAGTTTTTGACAAAGTTAACGAGTTTACGTAAATTTGTCTTTACTTTTGACGAAAATAGGACTATATTTCAAAGCGTGTTAGCGATTTCTCGTTTTCGAGAGAACGAAAACACGACAATTTTACGAGGAGGTGAAACCATGCAGAAGATTATTTATCCGAATTTGAGAGCCGAACTCGCTCGTCGGAGAATGACCGTCGAGAGTCTCGCGGCGGATCCTCGGATTACTGAGAGCGAGAATAACAAGATCGCCGGTAACGAGGCGACGATTATCCGGAGGCTCCAGACCGGTAACGTCTCGATCGCTCTCGCTATGACGATTAAGGCGATCGTCGCGCCGGAGATCCCGCTTGAGATTCTTTTCGAGGAGGAGGACGTCTAATGAAAATCGTCCATGTTCTCGCGGACGGATCCGAGATCGAGCGGATCGAAAATTACTCGGTCAGACCGGCAACAGCGCCGGAGGCCTATAAAATTCTTACCGAACAAAGGAGAAAGAAAAATGATAAGACCGATAATCTCAGTCGCCGGAGTCCAGATCGCCCGGAGTCGTCGCCTCAGACGAGAGGCGCGGTCGGCGTTGCTTTGGCTTGACGTCAAGATCTCAGACTATGCCGTTAAGGTCGTCGAGGAGGATATCGACCTTACTCGCTCCGTTAAGGCCGAGGCCGAGATCCGGGGTATCTGTAAGTACCTCTATGTTTCCGGCGTCCTCTCTAAGTACGAGTATAAGACTCTCCTCGAGGTCCTTAAGAATCCGGAGAGAGCGCTTAAAGAGGAGGAGGTAACTTTAGTCGATGAAGAATATTAACGTCGGCGATCGCGTCTCGGTGCCTCAGTATCCGGATATGGTCGGCGTCGTCTCAAAGGTATTCAATTTCCCGAAAGACGATCCGACGCTTATCGTCTCGTTTCCGGATAAGCACGTCGAGAAATTTCCGGCCTCTTTTGTCGAGAAGATCGTCGAGGCCGAGGAGGTCGACTTTACCAAGGTTAAGAACAAGATAACGATCTCGTACGACGAGTTTCGAGATCTCGTCGAGGAGATTATCGCGGTCGAGTCGTACGGATATCCTCCCTTAATCGTTATGTTTTCCTCGTTCGCCGACAAGATCCAGACGGCGTTATTCGCCGAGGACGATCAAGATCTCGAGTAAGGAGGTGGTCTTATGCTTTCGCTCTATCAACATCAAAGAGTCGCTCTCTCATATTTGAGAATAAACCGATACTTTGCTTTGTTCATGGAGCAAGGCTAACCGGTACGGGAAAGACTCTCGTCGGCCTCTGCCGCGTCCTGGATCTCATTAAGTCCAAGAGGGTAACTTTATCCCTCCCGGCGCTAATCGTCGCTCCTAAGAGCGCTCTCGGCGCCTGGGAGCGTGATATCGAGCTATTCGATCCGGAGGATCGCCGGAGGCTCGAGAAATGTATCGTCCTTATCAATTACGATAAGGTTTGGAGAGGAAAGCCGTCGCCTTACGATCGTCCTTACGGTTGTATCATTCTGGACGAGGCTCATTACATCAAAAACCGGACGAGTCAGAGATCGAAATTTCTCCTCAAACTCGCGACCAAGGCGGAATACCGATACATATTAACCGGTACGCCGATCGGAAACGGACAGTTAGAAAATATTTGGTCTCTCTATACGTTTCTGGATCCGGCCGTCGAGCGGGGCCTTATCCGGTCTAACATTTTCGGCGGATCTTACGGCGTCTTTCAAGAGCGGTATTGTGTTCTGAATATGTATCATAAACCGGCCGGATATATTCACGTCCGGGAATTACAAGATATTATCGCGGAGCATAGTTACCGGGTAAAGAAAGTCGATTGTTTGGATCTCCCGGAGAAATTACCGGACGAGGTTATAAAGGTCGATCTTACCGGCAAGGCGAAAACGCTTTATCACAAACTCGCGACAGAGTCGGCGATCGCCGATCTCGACGTTCTCGCGGAAAATCCGTTATCGAGACTCGTTAAGCTCAGACAGTTAGCAAGCGGGTGTATTAAGCTCGAGACCGGCGAGGTTATGGACGTCAAGATCGAAAAGCTCGAGATCCTCGAGGAGATTATCGACAGTTTCGAGGACGATAAAAAGCTCGTTATATTTGCCGAGTTTAAGTATTCGATCGCTCAAATCTCGGCGCTCCTGGATAAGAAAAAGATCCGGTACGTCGTTCTCGATGGAGACCAAAAGGATAAAACGATTTGGAGGCAATTCCAGACCGACGAGCGGATCCGGGTAATCGTTTGTCAGTACCAGACCGCTAACGCCGGTATCGATCTGTACGCCTCGGATACGATCATCTATTACGAGCCGACGTTAAGGTCGAATATCCTCGAGCAATCTCGAGACCGTATCCATAGATCCGGACAAAAAAACAAATGCTCGTATATCCACTTACTCACAAAGGGAACGGTCGAGGTCGATATCTATCGAGCCTTAGCCGGTTACTCGGACTTTAGCGAGGCTCTCTTTACTCGTTATATGGAGGGATACCGTCGGAGTTATGGCGCGTAAAAAGAAAACAGTCGAGGAGTGTACGATACCTCTTACGGACGATCTTATCTTAACGATCAAATGGGCGGATCCCTGGAAAGGCCGTCGCGGGAGAATGACTATCAGCTTTCGCGAGTTGCTCTATCCGGATTATCATTCGACGAACTATCTCGATCCGGTCGAGGGTACGCCGTGTATATTCGAGGAGATCCCGATCGGACAAGTCCGAAAGATCCTTAAGCTCTTTCTTATGTACGCGGAGCCGGAGGAGATCGAGCAGATCCGGACGTTTTGTAAGGACCATCCGATCCGGCGGTATAAGAAATACCTCGAGATCTTAGAGGGGTGATTATGAGAAAGAAAAAACGACTCTGTAAAATATGCGGGTGTATCCTGGGCGATTATTACGTCGGTGGGTGTATCTGTGATTGTTGCCGCGACGATCGGAGAGTCGACGACGATCCGGATCCGCCGGAAACGCCGGAGACGCCGGAGAAAGTCGAGGGGGGGGGGCGAAACATGATCGTATATATCTATGATATCGAGGTTTTCTCGGACGATTGGATCGTCGTCTTTCGTCGGCCGGAGGACGGAGCGAATCATATTGTAATTCATAACGATAACGCTCGTCTCCGGGATTTCCTCGCTCAAGAGGATATCGTTATCGGCGGCTTTAATAATAAGCATTACGACGATTACGTCGTTATGGTAATGGTTAACGGCGGCTCGAACGTCGAGGTTAAACGGTGTAACGACTTTATTATCGTCGAGGGTCGTAATCCCTGGGAATTTCCCTTTATCCAGTTTCAAAAAAAGCCTTTCTTGTCGTTCGATCTGAGAGACGATATCCCGGATCCGGGTATCAGCTTAAAGGCGATCGAGGGAAATCTAAAGTTACCGATCGTCGAGTCCTCGGTATCGTTTGATATCGACCGGAAACTCACGCCGGAGGAATTAGAGGAGGTTATTAAATACTGTAAGAACGACGTCGACGCGACCGTCCGTCTTTACCAGGAGCGCAAATCCGATTATCTCGACGCTAAGATCCTCGTCGGTCAGATGTACGACGTACCTCCGGAGGAGGCGATCGGGTACACGAACGCGAGATTATCCGCTCGAGTCCTGGACGCGAAATATACGGAGCGCGACGACGAGAGGGATTATAAGTTACCTCCGAATTTGGATCCGGAGAGGATCCCGAAAATCGTCCTCGATTTCTTTATGCAGATCCGCGACAAGTCGATACCGGACGCGAAACTTTTCGGAGCCGGTAAAGGATCTAAGGGTATGACGCTCGACCTTATTCTCCGGTCGTCGTACGGATCTTGTCCGGTTACGTACGCCTGGGGTGGGGTGCATGGCGCTAAACCTTGCGTAATTATCGAGGAGACCGAGGATCGGGTAATCATTAACCAGGACGTCGCGAGTCTGTATCCTAACAGTATGATAAATTTCGGATATACCTCGCGGTCGATGGCCGATCCGGAGGCGTACGCGAAACTCGTAAAGCGGAGAATCGAGTACAAACACGCGGGAGATAAAACCAGGGCGAACGCGCTTAAGCTCGTCGTAAATACCTGTTATGGAGCTATGCTCTCGACCGGGAACGGTCTTAACGATCGTCTCGGAGGCCGGTCCGTATGTATTACAAATCAATTAGCTATGTCGATCTTAATCTCGGATCTCTGTAAAGGGTGCGCGACGATCGATTTCGTTAACATCAATACCGACGGTATCATGTTTACGATTGACCGGAAAGAGGTCGAGCGGTCGGAGGAGATCGTAAAAGATTGGTGTACCCTTACCGGGTTTGAAATGGAGAGAGACGATTTCGCTAAGGTAATACAGAAAGACGTTAATAATTATATCGGTATCAAGGCCGACGGTCATTTTAAGACTAAAGGCGGTTACGTCTCTCTTTATGACGGCGGTACCTTTAAGACGAACTCCTTACAAATCATTCATAGAGCGATCGTCGATTACCTGGTAAAAGGAATCGATCCGGAGGAGACGATCCGAGGTTGTACCGATATCACTCAGTTTCAACAAATCATAAAAACCGGAGGTACTTACGAGGGATCTTATCATTACATAAACGGAGAGCGCGAGAAGATCCAGAACGTTAACCGCGTATATGCCGTTAAAGATCCTCGGTACGGATCCGTCGTTAAGGGTAAATGGATTACCGAGAAGCGGAAAAAGAATAAGGAGACCGGCAAAATGGAAAGTACGCCGGTTGTCCCTCCGGTTTGGCAAGAGACCGTTATATCAGAATGTCCGGAGCATACCGGAATAGATAACGAGAATCGGTTAACGGTCGCCGATCTCGATCTTAAATACTATATCGATATGGCTCGTAAGCGTATCGATAAGTATATAAATGTCGATCCGACAGTCGCGAGAAAAATCCAAAAAATCGATAAGGAGGTCGTAATAATGGCGACAAAAGCAGAAACCGCGACAGCAGAAAAAGAGTTTACTAACGTACACTCGAAACTCCAGGAGGCGAGACTCCGTTTCCAGAAAGCCGGAATCAAAAAGAGCGGAAAGAATCTTTACGCCGAGTTTAAGTATTTCACGCTCGACGATATTATTCCGGCAAAGTCTCAGATCTTTAGCGATCTTGGTCTTTGTGACCTGGTATCGTTCGAGGCCGATCGAGCGATCCTCAAGATCGTTAACGTTGAGGATCCGGAGGATTTCGAGACCTTTACCTCTCCTCTCGCTGAGGACGAGTCTCTTATTAAGAATCCGATCCAGAAACTCGGCGCCGTCGAGACCTATATCCGTCGGTATCTCTATATCCTCGCTTTGGATATTATCGAGTCCGACGGTATCGAGGGTACGACCGGTAAACCGGTAGACGAGGACGATAAGTCGGTTACGACCTCGAAAAAGAGTAACCGTCCGGCGACAGCGGCCGAGAGAGCGGACACTAAGACCGAACTCGTAAACGCCGACGGTCTCGCCGAGGAGACTCAGAAAAAGGCGATCTCGAACGCGCTTAAGAAACTCCGGTCGTTCTATATGGACAAGGATAAGAACGTAACCGACGAGGCTCTCGAGGAGAAATATAGCGATTATATCCAGGGGATCGCGAAAACCGTCAAGGCCGGGAAACTTACCAAGCTCGACGCCGATAAGCTCTTGATCGAGATCGGCGAGAAGATCGCCGAGGCCGAGGCCGCGTAAATTCTTTTACCTTGGATTATCGATTTTCCGTCAAAAAGGAGGTGAATTAACGAAATGATATTAACGATCTTTTGTCTCAAGAATGGTAAGACTCTCGCCGTCAAGACGGAGAAAGAGTTTACCGAGGGCGTTCTCGCGTCCGACGTCGTCAAGGTATCCGACGAGGTAAGCGGTCAGACTGTCGTTATTCGCGGATCCGAGATCGCGTCCTTTACGTACGTCGAGATTACCGACGAGGCGATCTCCGAGGTCGATAAGCCGATCGAGCCGAAAAAGAAACCTCACATCACGACCAAGATTAAAACCGAGTAAGAGTTAGGAGGCTTACCGAATGGAATTTATTTCAGACTCGCGGATTAAGGTCGATCCGCCTAAGAGACCTAAGAAACTCACGGCGACACGTTTCGCCGCGATCATGAACTTAAACAAATGGTCCTCGCCTTTTGCGGCCTGGTGCGAAATGACTCGGACGTATGAGGAACCGTTTAAGGAAACGATCTATACGAACGCCGGTAAGGTTATCGAGCCGAAACTCTGTGAGTACCTCCGCAAGCGGTACTTTATGGATATCAAGACGCCGACAGACGTATACGGTCCGGATTACTTTAAGCGTACTTACGGCGATTTCTTCCCTCAGAACGAGGCCCTCGGCGGAATGTGGGACTTTCTCGGAGACGATTTCGTCGTCGAGGCTAAGACGACAAAGCGCGTCGAGGACTGGAGAGGGCCGGACGGATCCGTCGAGCCTCCGGTTTATTACAAACTCCAGGCGTCGTTATACGCCTATCTCCTCGGTTTTGACGACGTCGTTATGATTTGCGGTTTCCTGGAGGATAAGGATTATGAGGATCCGGACGCCTGGGAGCCGAACGTAAATAATACCGTCGTCGTCGAGTTTAAGGTCTCCGAGGAATATCCGACGTTTAAGGAGTCGTACGTCGACAAGGCTATAAAATTCTGGAACGATCACGTCCTTACCGGTATCTCTCCGGAATTTGACGAGAAGCGAGACGCCGAGATCCTTAAGGTCCTCCGGAAGAATACGACCGAGGCCTCGTCCGAGGAGATCGCTAATCTTATGCTCGAGGCGGATCGTCTGAGAGTGACGATCGAACGGTCGGAGTCCAAGCTCAAGGAAAAAAAGGACCGGCTTAAGGAGATCGAGGATCTCGTTAAAAAGTCCATGATTAAGCAGTTTCGCGACGGTGATAAGAAAGTCGAGGTCGCGAGTAAAAAGTTTAATTGGATCCTTACGAAAGTCGTCTCGAGCCGTGTAGATACGGCCGCTCTTAAAAAGGATCTCCCGGACGTTGCTAAGAAGTATACAAAAGAGGCGGTCTCGTATCGCCTGGATACAGAAACAAAGGAGTAATTATTATGAAATTTGAGAAGTTTTTCAAAATGGCCGGTACTCATGGCGTCGTATATAAAGGACGCGGCGAGGATCGTTATTTGATCGCCGGAGGCGTCGGTATGAAAATTCCGGTCGGCGTTAACGCCGTTCTCGGTTTGGAGAGTAAGAAAGATCCCGTCCTCGACGCGATCCTCTCCGCCGATACGGAGGACGACGTCCTCGCTTTGGTCGAGGCTCAGATCCCGGCCGACGGTAAGGCCTCTGAGATCGTCCGGATCTTTGAGACTGATAGCGGCGACCGGATCGGTATCAGTAACGCGAATTACGGCCTCCTGGAGAAATACGATCGGCTCGTTTACGTCGAGATCGAGGATAACGAGGACGTCGTTAACGCCTTTATCGTCGTAACGGATCCTAAGAATAAGGAGATCGTCGGTTTCATCCAGGGCGATAAGGAGGTCTAAGTATGGCGGCTAAATCGAAAGGGTGGAACAAGCTCAATAAGATAGCTCAGCAGAAAGCAAATAAGGCCGGTCGGCCTCTCCTCCCGAAAATCGATCGCGACTCCCGGCGGAGTACCCTTTATAACCACAAAAACAGAATGAAAGGACTTGTAAACAATGGCTAAGATGAAACTCGCGGAAAGCTCCTTTACCCTTATTCCGGAGGGTACGACGACGTTTAAGATTATGAGCGTCGACGATTCTAAGTACGAGGATTTCGGGAAACTCGCCGTTAAGATGGTTACCGCAAAGGGCGAGACTCACGTCGAGAATTTCTCTCTCCTCAAAGCCGGAGGCGAGATTAACGAGGGCGCTCTTAAAGCCTGGTCCTATTTCGCTCGGACTTGCCTTAACAATTTCCAGGCGGACGAGATCGATACTCAAGATATCGTCGGTTGTTACATTACCGCGACGGTCAAACATGAGACCTTTACTCGGACCAAGGGCAACAATGCCGGACAGGAGGGTACGTCCGTCCGTCTGAACGACTATACGACCGCCTATAGTTTCGGCAAGGCTCAGAAAGAGACCGAGGAGGCCGAAGAGGAGACCGAGGACGACTCCGACGACGATCTCGATTTCTAATGCCTAAACCGGAGAAACGTCTCCAGGATAAATGTATCGCCGTCCTCAAAGAGAAAGGTATTTATTACCTTAATCTCTTTGGGGACGGTATGAGCGGTAAAGGAAAGCCGGATATTATAGCTTGCATAAATGGCCGTTTTGTCGCTTTCGAGTTAAAGGTCGGTGATAACGATATGCAAGAGGACCAACGGGTACATAAACGGAGGATTGAGAGATCCGGCGGTCTCCACTATACGCCGTATACCCTGGAGGAATTTAAAAAAATACTGGAGGTCTTAATAAATGAATGATTATGACAGGGAGAAAGTATTTTCTCAGATTATGCCGCGAAATTATGGCCGTCTCGATCTCGTCGAGGCGCTCGAGGCTGAGGGATTTTTTAAGGCTCCGGCGTCGACTAAGTATCACGGTAATTATGAGGGGGGTCTTTTCGATCATTCCCTTAAGGTTACCGAGACGCTCGTCGAGTTAACCGGTAAGCTCGGCCTCGAGTGGTGCCGTCCGGAGAGTCCGTATATTGTCGGTATGTTTCACGATCTTTGTAAGATCGACGCCTATAAACAGGATTTCGAGACGAACTCTTTCGTCCGTAACGGGGACCTTTGGTTACCTGGACACGGAGAAAAGTCGGTTATCCTCGCTCAGCTTTTCGGGATCGACCTCACGGTCGAGGAAATCGCTTGTATCCGGTGGCATATGGGCGCGTTTGAGACTGATACTCATATGTGGGCGTACTACGATCGAGCGATCGAGGAGTTTAATAACGTCCTCTGGACTCATACGGCCGATATGATCGCCTCTCAAATCTATAAGACGTAACCGATCGGACGGCCGGAAAGGATGAATTATGAATAAACTAAACTCCTCCGGTTATGTGGATCCAACAGCTTACGAGGCTTTAAGCCGAATCGAGGCCGAGGAGAAAGCTCAAGCGCGTTTTGAAAAATTTCTCGATACGATCTTTAAGATCTGCGAACTTTCCGGATTTCATATCGAAAACCGGATTATCGTTAAGGATCTGAGGACTGGAAAGGTATTCAAATGAACTCTAAAAAAAAGTATTGGTCGCGGATCTGCGAGATCCAGGAGCGACAGACTCAGAAAGGACTTAACAAGTACGGCCAAATTCTCGAGGAAAATACCTCCTTAACTCCTCTCGAGCGGCTCGAGTATCTCGAGGAGGAGCTTATCGACGGTCTTATGTACATCGAGCATTTGAAAGAGCTTATTACGGGAGGAGGTGAAATTAAGTGATTTCTAAGTATTCATATCCTAAAGTATGGAAAGACGTTAAAGCGGCCGCGAGAACGACCGTTAATAAGGACGGTGCCGGAGTCGATCCGTCGGACTCATGGAAAAAGACGATCCTCCTCGCGGAGCATAGTCCTATTAGACGAATCCGTTTCTCTTGGAAATGGGTAAATCTTAAGTATTGGGTTTCGGTGCATTTTGTACGCCACAAGATCGGTATTGAGCATTGGGTATCGACTCAGCGGTCAGACCGTACCGGTATCAATCGGGATAACGCTCCTCAAGGTGCTTTAGTCTCTCACGAGTGCGAGGCCGACGCTCAGGCTCTTATCTTTATCAGCCGTCGCCGGTTATGCTCTCAAGCCGCGCCGGAGACTCGCGCCGCCTGGATGGAGGTAAAGGAGGCCGTTAAGACGGTCGATCCGGTCCTCGCGTCCGTAATGGTCCGAGAGTGTGTTTATCGCGGTTTTTGTCCGGAGTTTCATTCATGCGGCTATACAGAAACCGAGGAATATCGTCGAGAGCTTGAAGAATATCGCCGCAAGTAAGGAGGCGTCTCCATGCAATATATAATCCTGGACGGAAAAACGCCGATACACGGATTTAAAGACGGCGTCGGTACGTACAAGAAAGAGGAGGTCGCCGAATTTGATAACGTCGCCGTTATAGTGCCGAAAGGTTACGTCGTTTTGGATTTCGATACTCAGACCGACGCCGATATTATGTTGAAGATCGTCGACGGCCTCGGCCTTAAGTGCCGGGTAATGAAAACGACTCGCGGTATTCATTGTTGGTTTAGATCTCCGGAGGAGAGTCCGAAAAACTTTATCAAGAATCGACTCGCGATCGGTATCTATTGCGACAGAAAATCCGGAGGCCGTAACGCTTACGTTAAGATTCGCTCAGACGGAAAAGATCGCCCTTGGATCCGGACCGTCGAGACGAAAGAGATCCAGGTATTACCGAAATGGTTAACGTCGGTCTCCGCTCCGTCTGGTAAGTTTTCCTTTAAGGGTATGGGCGAGGGATCCGGCCGTAACCAGGAGCTTTTTAACTATATTGTTTATCTCCAGGCGAAAGGATTTACGAAAGAGGAAATCCGAGAGACGATCCCGATTATTAACAAGTATGTTTTCGAGGATCCTCTCCCGGACTCCGAGATCGGTACCATTTGCCGCGACGAGGCGTTTAAGCCGGACGAGGTCGTTAAGGAAGAACAGGAAAAGAAAAAGTCCGAGATTAAATTTAATCATATCGCGGTCGCCGAGGAGATTATCTCTCAGCATAAACTTATTAAGTATAACGGCGTGATTTATGAGTTTCTCGATAATTATTATCAGCCGACAGAATTTCTTAATATGTACGTCCGAGAAACGTTTGTCGGAGCAAAGAAAAACCAGGTCGGAGAGGTTACCGCGTATATCTCGGATATGAGACAGATAAAAAGCGGCTCGATCCGCGTAAATCCCTATATCCTTAACCTCGAAAATACTCGGTATGATATTCGCTCCGGAAAATGCTTGCCTTTCGATCCGGACGTAATCGAGTTTGATAGGATCCCGGTTAAATACGATCCCTCCGCTTATTGTGCGGATCTCGACAAGATGTTAAACCGCGTCTTTCTCGGAGACAAAGAGGTAATAAATCTCTTTGAGGAAATGATCGGATCTATCCTCATAAAGCATAACCGTTATCAAAAAGGTTTTCTTTTTTACGGATCCGGATCTAACGGAAAAAGTACAATCCTCGATCTGATTAAAACGTTTCTCAGTCCTCCGAATTATTCGACGATCGCTCTCGAGCGAGTAACCGAAAGATTTATAACGGCAGAGCTTGAGCATAAACTCGCGAATATCGGCGACGACGTCGATAACGTGATAATCAAAGATACCGGTACTCTAAAAAAGATATTCGCCGGTAATACGATCATGGTCGAGAGAAAGAGCGAAAAACCGTTTATGATCGAGCCGTACGCGACTCACATTTATTCTTGTAACGCGATACCGAGATCGTTCGACAAGTCCGACGGTTTTTATCGTCGATGGATGATAATTCCGTTTAATGCTCGGTTTTCCTCAGACGATCCCGATTACGATCCTCTTATCGAGGACAAGATTACGACTCCGGAGGCGCTCTCCTATTTACTGAATATTGGTATCCGAGGCGCTAACCGTCTTATCCGGCAAGGCCGATTTACTGAGCCTCAGTCGGTTAAAGACGCTCTCGAGGCGTATAAGGCCGATAACTCGACCGTTCTCTCCTGGATCGAGGATAAAGATCTCAGCGAGGATTATTTTCTCGATAAACCTCGCGACGTCACTTATAGCGAGTTTGCGGATTGGTGTAAGATTTCCGGTATTAAGTCCGCGAACGTGACCGGTAAAAAGTCGTTCTTTAAGGAAGTCGCTCAGAAATTCGATTTCGAGGTAAAACAGAAAAAGGACGGCAAACGGTATTTTATGATTAAACTTTGAGAGGTGTTTTTAATGAAAATCATAAAGAGAAACGGAGTCGAGGTCGATTTCGACTCTCACAAAATTAAAGACGCTATCTCTAAGGCAAACGCCGAGGTCGAGGATCGGAGTAAACTCTCCGATCTCGAGATCTCAGCGACGACCGACGAGATAGTAAACCGGATCTCCGAATATGACCGCGCTCTTTCGGTCGAGGAGATCCAGGATATCGTAGAGACTGTTTTGATGGCGGTTAATCCGGATGTCGCGAGAAAGTACGTCCGATATCGGTATGATCGCGAGAAGATCCGGAACAGTAACACGACCGACGCCGAGATCCTCTCTCTCCTGGAGTGCAATAACGAGGAGGTCAAACAGGAGAACAGTAATAAGAATCCGACGATCCTCTCGACTCAGCGCGATTATATGGCCGGGAGCGTCTCGAAAGATCTCACTCGCCGGAAATTTCTCCCGCCGGAGATCGTCCAGGCTCACGACGCCGGGATTATCCATTTTCACGACGCGGATTATTTCGCTCAACATTCGCATAATTGCGACCTCGTCAATCTTGAGGATATGCTCCAGAATGGTACCGTAATCTCCGGTACTATGATCGAAAAACCTCATATGTTTTCGACGGCCTGTAATATCGCGACTCAAATTATCGCTCAAGTCGCGTCGTCTCAGTACGGCGGACAGAGTATCACGCTCTCGCATTTGGCGCCGTTTGTCGACGATACTCGGCGGAAATTCTATCGCGATTTCCATAAGTACGCCTCGAGTTTCTCCGGATCCGGATACGACGACTTTATCGAGGAAATGGTCGACGAGGATATCCGGAGAGGCGTCCAGACCATACAATACCAGGTTGTAACGCTCATGACGACAAACGGACAAGCTCCGTTTATTACGGTCTATCTCGATATTAACGAGGTCGAGAAAGGCCGCGTCCGCGACGACCTCGCTAAGATTATCGAGGAGGTACTTAAACAGCGGATCCAGGGCGTTAAGAACGAGTCCGGCGTTTGGATTACTCCGGCCTTTCCTAAGTTGGTGTATTGCCTGGATGATAATAACGTCTATCCGGACGGCGAGTATTATTACCTTACCGAACTCGCGGCCGAGTGTACGGCTAAGAGGATGGTACCGGACTATATCTCCTCTAAGGTTATGAGAGAGCTTAAAAACGGCGACGTCTATACGTGTATGGGTTGCCGGTCGTTTCTTACTCCGGACCGTACGACGGAGAATTATTCCAAGTCGAAAATATGGCCGAAAGGACACAAGTATTACGGTCGCTTTAACCAGGGCGTCGTAACGATTAACCTCGTCGACGTCGCTCTCTCCTCCGGTAAGGATCCGGACGCTTTCTTTAAGATCCTGGAGGACCGTCTCGAGAATCTTTGTTATCCGGCTCTTATGTGCCGTCATAAGAGACTCGAGGGAACGACCTCGGACGTCGCGCCGATCCTATGGCAGTACGGCGCTCTCGCGAGACTGGATAAGGGAGAAAAGATCGATCCTCTCCTCCATAACGGATATAGTACGATCTCTCTCGGCTATGCCGGTCTTTACGAGTGTGTAAAGTACATGACCGGAGAATCTCATACCGGCGGCGGTAAGGATTTCGCTCTCTCTGTTATGCACTATCTTAACGATAAGTGCGCGGCCTGGAAAGCGAAAGAAAACGTCGATTTCAGTCTTTACGGTACGCCGCTCGAAAGTACGACCTATAAATTCGCGAAATGCTTACAACAGCGTTTCGGCCTTATCCCGGAGATTACCGATCATAATTACATAACAAATTCCTATCATGTGAACGTGAGAGAGGAAATCGACGCCTTTAGTAAGCTCAAATTTGAGGCCGAGTTTCAAGCTCTTTCGCCTGGAGGAGCGATCTCATATATCGAGGTCCCTAATATGACCGATAATATTCCGGCCGTCCTCTCGGTTATTACGTTCATTTATGAAAATATCATGTACGCCGAACTCAATACAAAATCGGACTATTGCCAAGTTTGCGGATACGACGGCGAGATCCGGATCGTAAAGGACGACTCCGGTAAGCTCGTTTGGGAGTGCCCGAAATGCGGTAACCGCGATCAAAGGAAAATGAACGTCGCCCGTCGGACGTGCGGGTATATCGGTACTAATTTTTGGAATCAAGGCCGGACTCAGGAGATCGCGGACAGGGTCTTGCACTTATGATTAAGGATTGTTGGGATCCGGTCGGCGATTGTAAATATTATCTCGGTCCGGACGGTCAAACTTGGATCGCCTGGACCGAGGACAATCGATTTCGGTATCTTACGAACGGTCTCGAAATCATATACGAGACGCCGAAAGTCTTACGGAGTTTTCGAGAGATCCAGAATCCTAACCTCCGGAATTTACTCCGGATCTTAGAGGCTCGATACTCTGAGTTTCCTATAACGGCCTATCTGAGAGGAGTCGTCGATAAATGAATTACGGAACGATCAAAAAGACAGATATCGCAAACGGTCCAGGAGTGAGAGTCTCGCTCTTTGTTTCCGGTTGCCGGAATCATTGTAAAGGGTGCTTTAATCCGGAGACCTGGAGTTTTGATTATGGGCGTCGTTTCTCTCAAGCGACGATTTCGCGTATTCTGAGCGCTTTATCTCCGGACTATATCTCCGGTCTATCCATTCTCGGCGGCGATCCCTTGGAGCCGGAGAATCGGTCTCACGTAGCGAATTTAATTCGCGCCGTCCGGCGAGAGTACGGATCGAGTAAAACGGTTTGGATCTGGAGCGGGTACCGGTTTGAGAAAGTCAAAAAGTACGCGGCGGTCAGATGGGCCGACGTTCTCGTCGACGGACCTTTTATCGAGGATCTCAAAGATATATCTCTCACGTTTCGAGGCTCGTCAAATCAGCGGATAATTGATCTCCCGCGATCTCGGCGTAAAGGCGAGATTATACTTTATACGAAAGGAATCAGAAAATGAAAAAAGCCGAATTTCGAGAAAAAGTCTTTCAAAACCTTAATAAAGGTTTTATGTGCGTAAAGATCCAGACGGAAGGATCCGCCGGTTTCGAGACTATCGTTAATCCGGTCGAAAATTTCAATAATAAACTGAGTTATTACGAAAAGGCCTATAACGACGATCTCGAATTGATCTCCGCGAAACAGGCCGGTAAGTCGATCCGGATCGTCGACGTTCTCATGACGTCGAATCTTAACGATCTGAATTGGTTTTGTTATTGAGGAGGGTGAGATATGGCGAAAGAGGTAATTAGATTGTCTCAGCCTCCGGTAAGGATCCCGATAAAGTATTTCGACCATGACGGATATAAAGTCCAGGCGATCGAGAAACTCGTTAACGGAGACTGGATCGATCTCCGGAGCGCCGTCGACGTGACTCTCCGCGTATTCGATTATTTCCTTATCCCTCTCGGTGTCGGAATGATCTTACCGTCTGATATGGAGGCTCACGTCGTACCGAGATCCTCGACCTATAAGAATTTCGGTATCATCCTCGCGAACGGCGTCGGTATAATCGATAACTCGTACAATGGAGACGCGGACGAGTGGAAGTTTCCCGCGATCGCGCTCAGACCGACGGAGATCCATAAGGGCGACCGTATTTGTCAATTCCGGATTACTGAGAGAATGGCGCCGATATGCTTTGAGACGGTCGAGTTTCTTAACGAGATTTCTCGAGGCGGTATCGGATCGACCGGCGTAAATTGACGAAAAAGCCTTAACAAAAACCTTAACAGAATCATAACAAAAACAGGGGTTTTAACAAAAACTGTTTTTCGAGTGAAAAATTCAAAAATTTTCAATCTTAACAAAAACTCGGAAAATAACAGAATCATAACAAAAACTGAAATACCGTTTTTGTTAAGGAAATTTCGTTTTTCATAACTTTTGAATTATAAAAAGTTGCTATTTTCTTATTTTCTATTTATTTTTATAACCTCCTTAACACAATAACAAAATTATTTCTTATTTTTAAGAAAAATATTATATATAGGAGATATAGAGTATAGGAAAATAAGAAAAAATAAATATATATAAAAGTGAGAAAAGTTTTTGTTATTTTGTTAAGGCCGGAGGATAACGCATGAATTTTAAAGACTCTGAGTCCGTTCGAGCGGAAAAACGATTTTTGAAACGGTACATAAAAAACGAGGCTTGTCTTAGACGCCTGGAGGAAAAAGTCGCGGCTCTTAATAATCGTATGACGGGGTTAAAGGCCGTTACTATATCCGATATGCCGCGAGGAGGATCGCCGATCTCGCTCGAGGATCTTCTCATTCAAAAGGAGGAATTACTCGAAAGAATAAATCGAGTCAAAAAGAAGTCGGACAAGTATCGGAAAGAGATTCTCGCGGAGATAGATCAATTAGACGACGAGCGAGAGGTCGAGATCTTAGAGTCGTATTATCTCGAGGATAAAGATATCGTCGATATAGCGATCGAGATCGGGTATCATGAGAAAACAGTCGGTAACATTTTTCATAGTGCGATTGTAAACCTCGCTCTTTTACGACAGAAAACCGATTGATTTCGGACTCTTTTCTCGCGGTTGAAAAATCGTTGAAAATCCGTATAATGAGTACAGTCCATTAATTTCTAATGGGCGGAATATTCGTCAAAGACCTTTCTCCTTTCTGTAGTTGTGGCGAATGTTCGGTAAAGCCTCCAAGGGAAACAGATCTCGTATTAAGTTACGGGATCTGTTTTCTTTTGGTCTAAGAGGTTTTGGTTATGCTTTTGAAATCGTGCGCGAGGTGCGGCGATCTTATTCCATACGGGGCGGTATACTGTAGTAAATGCGCTCCAATCGTCCAGGCGGAAAAAGAGAAGCGACTCGAGGAATCTCGGAAAGACAGTAACAGGAAATACAATCAGACGAGAGATCCTAAGTACACTCGCTTTTATAACTCTCCGGACTGGAGGGTACTCTCTGCTAAGTACACTCAAGACAAAGGGTACCGGTGCGAGGCTTGCGGTAAGATGGCGACTCAAGTCCATCATAAGAAACCGATACAGACTCCGGAGGGATGGGATCGACGGCTCGACTATACGAACTTAGAATTATTGTGTACCTCATGTCACAATGAGAGACACGAACGATTTAAGAAAAGACAGGGGTACCGGTCCTCGAAACGCTTTGGGTAGGGGTGGGTAAAATTTTACCGGCCTTTAAGGGGATAACGGTACAAGGGGAGGTTTTCGCGGCAAAAACTCCCCATAAAAATATAAAGAGGGTGAAAAAGGGTGAATACGCTATATTTATGCTGTGAAAATAACCGGATCCTCGTCGACAAAGAAACGGACCTTTATTCCGGGAGTCTGAATTTCGACCGGATCTCGGTATCATTTGGTACCGATTGGGCCGATTTCAAAAAGACAGCAGTTTTTTACGCTTGCCCGGAAAGCGTGTATAACGTCGAAATCGATAACGACGGACTCGCGGTAATTCCGTACGAGGTCCTCACGGTCGACGGTTACCTCCATATCGGTATTTATGGCGAAAAGACCGAGGATACTCTTAGTATCCGGAGAACGACCTCGATCCTCCGGATCCGGATCCGTGCCGGGTCTTTTATCGGCGGTCTCACTCCAAGCGGTAAGGACGTCTATTCTCAGTTGCAAGAAATGCTCGACAAGAAAGTCGATAAAGTCGAGGGTAAGGGCCTTAGCGCGAACGACTTTACCGACGAGTATAAGAAAACACTCGACGACCTGGATACCGATCTCGATAAAAAAGTCGATAAAGTAACCGGAAAAGGTCTCAGTACAAACGACTTTACGAACACTTATAAAGAGACTCTCGACGGTCTCGATACGGCGCTCGGTAAGAAAGTGGATAAGGTTACCGGAAAAGGCCTCAGTACGGAAGATTACACGACCGCCGAAAAGACCAAGCTCGGAAAATATCCGGCGACTCCTCCGGAAAGCCTCAAGAATCCGAAAACGATCGGATTTGAATACTCCGAGGAGACTCTTTCGAGCCTGGATCCGGTATCTTATGACGGCTCCGAGGAGAAAACGGTCGTCTTACCGGATTGCACGACCGGCGATATAAACGGTCTTTTGACCGAGTATTACGCTTTCTTGTGCGAAATCACGCCGGAGGAAAAGGAGGTATAAAACCATGATTGACGGTGAAAAAGTTTGGCTTGAGAGTACGAACTCTCTCGGTCAAGTCTCGCTCGGAATGTCCTCCGGCCTCGGTGCTACGGTCGCCGATCTGCCGAAAGACGCTAAACCGGGGTCTTTTGCCCTGGACTATACTACGATAACAGCCTATTTTTATGACGGAAAGGAATGGGTTATAGCAAATGGCGATTGATAAAAAGACGTTTGCTCTCATTATGAGCAAGCAAAAGAAAATGTATGAATCTCTCAAGAAAGAGATCGGCGCGATCTATCCTCTCCTCCTGGACGGGAGTAAACAGTCGTACGACAATCTTATGAAAGCGTTTTTCGACGCAAATAACGCGAACTCTCTCACTCCGGCCGGTCTTACCGATCTCGTCGATCGGTGGTACTCTACCACTCGCGCCGGTTGGGATGGTGGTATTAAATTCTATCAGCCGGACGTATCGAGCGTTTCGACCGGTACCAAGGTCGGCGATAACGCCGGTCTCGAGTGTGTTCCCTCCACAAACGAGGCCGCGAATAAGGACGATTACGCCGGTCTCCCGCTTTTCGCGTGTGTAGACTGTAACTTTATCGTCGACGCCGAGACGCTCGAGCCTCAGATTACCGCGATCGATGGTATTACCGACAATTTTACGCGGACGGATCCGGACGTATTCGTCGGCGTCCTCCAGATGGCCGGTTATACCTATTTCGACGAGGACGCGGAGACCTATACTTTTGGGTATAGCGATTATAAAAACCGCGCCGACGCGAGACCTCTTCCGGAGGCCGTCCGCGTCGATAAAACGGTCCGCGATTGGGTCGTCCATGCTAAGTATATGAGTAAGACGGTTGGAGGTAAGCTCACCTCTTACGCCGGAGTTATTCCGACGGCCTATAGCGTCTCTCATAATACAATCCATACTCTCGCGAGGGCGATCGGCTCTCAGTATTCCGGCGGTTGTCTCTGCGATCTGAACTTTATTCGCCTTATGGCTTTTCTCAAGTATGGATCTATGAGCCTCGACGGGATCCTCCAGGGGTGCGTAAACTATAACTATCAGTACGACGTTAAGGTCGGCGAGGAGAATACTAACCGCCTTATCCTCAGCGCGGCAAACGGCGCGAATCTTTTCGTCGGCTCCGGCGTCTTGATCGGCAATTTCGGCGGGAATAAGGATCGCGGCCAAGCGGCTATGTATTCGATCTCTACGAACGCCGGTCGGATTATTACCGCGATCGAGGACGTCGAGATCGAGGGTACCGCTTATAAGGCCGTTACGGTCGACGGCGATCCCTTTACGACCGTCGCAAATGGCGCCGATACAAACGGTACGACCTATCTCTCTACTTTCCATTGGCCTAACGGCTCTTGTGATAATGTCCTCGGTAACGACGGCTCTCCGGCCGCTCCTGGTACCGGTACAAATCCGGCTAAGATCCAGGGGATCGAGTATAGCGTCGGCGGTTACGAGGTCCTCTCTGATATCATCATGAATAAATACCAGGACGAGGACGAAAAGTATTACTATCAGGCTTGTATCGTGGATCTCGCCTCCAAACAGGCGACGAGCGTTACCGCGAATTACCGCAAGCCGTCCACGCTCAAGGCCGTTAACGAGTCGTCCGGATGGAAGTATATCCGAAAGATCGGCTATGAGGATGGAGATATGTTCCCGATCGACGTAACCGGCGGATCCTCCTCGACGTTTACAAAGGACGGTTTTTACCAGGATGGACCGGGTACCGGTACGAGAGAATACCTCGCTTTCGGT
>OCTX012058461.1_pt1 | contig 42415 bp, 76 predicted proteins | sample 1539691 | NCBI WGS metagenome assembly OCTX01 (sample SAMN02144231, study PRJEB22623) | gut metagenome | biome: sheep rumen | host: Ovis aries | place: New Zealand
AGAATATCAAATATAACGTGCTTATTGTCAGTAACCATTTGAGCAATAGCTTGTTGAATTAAATCTAATGTGCTAGTGGAACTAGATAATAGTGCGTGTCCTCTAATATATTTAATATCGTTAGTTGGAGCTATTTGAGCTTGTATACTCGTTAAACTTGTGTTTAGTTCATTAACTGCCCCACTTAAATCTTGAGCATCCGTATCCAAAGTATCTGTTCCAATTTTATCAAAAGTCTTCTGATCTAACCCAGCCGCATACGTTGTGCCATTTAATATAATCTTTGGCATGATTAAATTCTCCTTTCAATCTAAAAAATAATAACGCCCATAAAAATGGACGTTATCTTAATGTTTTAATTATTCCGGTCAATACTTTTACGACATACGCAATTTCTTTGATCGTATTTTGATTACCAAGTGTAAATCTCACACATTCCAAAGCTTCTTCATTGCTGAGTCCATATGCTAAAGCTACATGACTTGGTTTATCTGAATCAGAAGAACAAGCAGAACCGGTACCTATATATATACCATACTCATCCAATAACATCTGTAGGTTCATACCGTTTATTCCCGGAAATCTTATATATATATTATTTGGCAATCTTGAGTAACATGAACCAACTAGGATACCTCCGAGTTTCTCTAATTTCTCTAATAAAATATCTCTTTTATATCCAAGGTCTTCATTGTATTGTATATCTTCAATTGCCACTCCCAGACTTGCAATAAGTGGAGTGGGGTAGGTACCACCTACTAAACCTTGCTCTCCGAATATTATTGGTGCAACTTTATCTTGAAATTCTTGACGCACGTAAAGTAACCCGCTACCCTTTAATCCCCCTATCTTTTGAGCAGACATAGATAACGCATCTATATTTAAATCTTTAATATCGATAGGGTAGTAAGGTATATATTGGGTTGCATCAACGTGTATATATCCACCAAAACTGTGTATCATATGTGCTATGGACTTTATTGGTTGTATAACTCCACTTTCAGAATTAGCCATCTGTATACTAACCAAAAATGGCTTATTCTTTTCTTTGCATTCACACATTACACCATATAATGTGCCTGTATTAATGATTCCATCTTCATGTACATCTATTAAATACTTAGAATATGGCAACCAATCATATAATTCCATAATATCATTATGCTCTACGCAACTAGTAATAAACATTGTTTCAGGACGTTTGCGCATTACGCCTTGAATTAATATATTATTTGACATAGTTGCTCCGGAAGTAAAAAAGATTTCATCTTGTTTACACGATAGTTTTAATGCTATTTTATCTTGTGCGTGCAATATTATTTCTTTAGCTTTTCTTCCGGCATTATGGATAGAACTTGGATTGCCATAATATGTTTCGGCAATTTCATTAAATGTTGCCAATACATTAGGATTGATAGGAGTCGAGGCTGCGTTATCCATATATATAGGTTTCATGCAATCACCGCCTATCTAACCATTCCTTATACAATATATAAGTGTCATCACGATTAAAAACAAACACTATAATTGGAATATTCGTGTTAATATCCGTACTTGGATAGATATCTATAGGCTCGACACCTTTGCTCCAATAATAAGCAGCTTGCTTTGGATTAACGATAGGTATATGCCTATCTAGATTTATATTTTTCTTTTCCATTTATTTCCTCCTAAATCACTATACAAATACGGATTTTTCAAATAGCATTATTAAATCCCCATTGCTATCTACATATATGTCGCAAGGAAACATCCCGAGCATTATATATATTTTTTGTTTTTCAGTATTCTTAACCTTAAGAACCTTTTTAGGATCGTACTCATGAGTGTTAAAATTGGGTTTTATTATCATCTTCCTTTTTCTCCTTGTATTAAAAATAAACTCAAAGTTGGATTCGAACCAACATCTCTATTTTGAATAAACAGTATTTTAGCTTTAAACTATTTGAGGTAAAAAAAAGAGAAGAGTAGTATCTACTCTTTAATACTTCCTCTTCTCTCAAAGTTGTTCTTCTTTATTTTACGAGACATAGATTCTTCTTCCTTGTTTTCGGATACAGATATTTTCTTAGATGCAACACCCTCAAGTTTATCTTGTAAGTCCTTAGGAAAGATTGAATAATCAAAGACCTCGTATTTGTCTAATATCTTTTTTACATCATCTATAGTTTTAATTTCCATATTATATCCGGCTACAACATCATATATGTCATGACATTTGTCAGAACAAAAGTTAAACATCCATGTTGGATATTTGCTTGAGTCGGAGCAATTCGGACAATAACTATAGGTTTTTCCGCAAAAAATGCAGCTACGTTCTTTAGCCATATCTATTCTCCAATCTTAAGTTTAAAATCCCCATAGAAAAAATATCTATGGGGATAATAATCTTATTATTTAACAGATTAGTCTGTCCACTTCTTTGTATCGTATGCGTCTGTATCATCTGCAACTGCGATGTAATACAGAACCTGACCTTTACCGCAATAATCCTTGAACGCTGTTGCGCTGAAATTCTGAGTTGATTCTGTATCAACTGTCCAATCAAAGTCCGGACTCATCTGGAACTTCTCAAATACGATATAAAGTGCAAGAACTTCCTCTGACTCACAAAGGTCTGAGCAAAGTACTCTAAATGTAGCCTTGCACTCCTTAGGGAATCTATCACCCTGTACGTCTACTCTTGCAGCAGTTGTACCACTCTGTACTGTACGCTCATACTTAATCTGTACCTGATCTGTAGCGTTAGTAGGAAGTGTAAGTGTAGTGCCACTAAGAACATATGTATTCTCGCCAGCAACTGGGCTTGTACCAGTAGCAGGTGCATACTTCTTATCTACATCAACGTTTCCATTATCAGATGTTCCATAAAGCTGGAATGTTCCAGTAATTGGCTCCTCTGGAAGTGTAATTGTTGTAGCTGGTGCAGTAGGCTTGCTTACAAGGTAAATTCTTGGCATCCTTACGCTTGTACCAGTAACCTTAGAAACACCGTTCTGTGTAGCAAAGAGGTTAAGTGAGAATGTTGCGTTTTCTCCAGTAACCTCAACAGACTTAGATGTAAAGTATCTCTTCAGAAGAGCACCCTGAGCATCTGTTTTATCTTTTGATTCGGAAGTTGTATTGATTGAGAAATTTGAAATCTGATCAAGAACTGCGAGTACATCGCCAGTCGACTTAGACTCAAACCAACCATCTACAACTCTATCAATAACTAGATTATCAAATGTAGCAATTGCCATAGTTATATTCTCCTTTTTAATATTTTTATAAATAAAAAAGTGATACATTATTTTGTATCACTTGGTTTAACATTTAGATTTCCACCGCCCGGAGCAAGAGACTCTTTAAGCGTCTTACCACCACGCCTATTATATTTCTCGTCACTATATGTCCATTGAAAACTGTTTGAAGGTATTTTAGATGTATCCACAAAACCAGACATACTACCTTGAAGTAATGCGCAAGCTTGTTTCTTACCTTGTATCTGTATTAATGACTTAGTAAACTGATACATCGTAATGTCAAATACGGTTTCATAAGTATACGGAAACTCCTCGGTATTAACCAAAGTTATAATTCCATTATGAAACATTGATTCATAAACGTCATTTTTGTGACGATTCCGTTGTTTACGGTCGTCCATAATAAGTATTTGTGCGGTTGCTTTGTTAGCAGCCTTGCGCCCCTTGTGTTGGAAACCAATCATTTCACGTACGAAAGGTATCATCTCTTTATACATATCTTCCGTAAATATATATTGAGCAGGTTGGTATTCAATACCATTAATAGTCATAGGTTCCGTGTTACCAAGTACAATCTGAGGTTCAGTATCATCTTCACTTTTTTGGTAGCTCATCGGTGATAATTTTGAAAAATCTAAATCTCCAAATACCAACCTTGTGTCCTCGATATTAAAACCACGAACAGTTTGCATAAAAAATTCCCAATCGGAAACCGACATAAAATCAATACCTGCATCAGCGAACGTACTTGGCATATCCCAAGCGCATGAACACATAATCCATAGAGTATTGAAAAATCTTTGTTCTCCGACTTCTTCAATTTGTCCAAGAGTAGGTTGGTAGATGGTTAACAAATCACTAAACTTAATAGGCTTTCCACGGAGTAACTTAAGCTTATCTACTTCCATAGATTAACGCCTTAGATTAAATGTTCTTCCGTCAGCCTTTGTTAGTGAATTTGTTGTTTTCTGTTCAAATATAAGTGTTCGCGTAGAATACGCAGTATCAGTAACACTTGGTTTGTCAGAAATAAGTTTTAATTGATTACCAAAAAGATTAGAACCATTAAATTTGTCTATTAATAAACCTGCAATAAGGTCGTGCCTTGCAGCACCTATTTCATCAACGATAGCTGTTTTTTCGTGACAAAGAATATAGAAGATTATCTGCTGATATTTAATGTCGGGATTATATCTCGCCTCAGAATCAAAAGAAACTTCATAGCAAAGATAATTCTGCACATTAGTTTGTGTCTCTGGTAATAGAAATTGTGGAAGAATATTTATTCCAAAATATTCATCGTTTTCAGCTTCATCATCTTCTAATTTTTTGTTATTTAAAAGCCACATAAGAATATCGTCCTCAAGTAGCTTTTGTTTAATAATTTCTTTGTAACGAATATCATCCTCGTTGGGTTTTTTCTTTAGGTCTATAAGATACTGTGTCTGTTCCGGTGTTAGATTACGTTTTCTTGTTGCCATCATACACCTCCTTATAGACTAATTATTTCTAATTGTAATTCCGCAACTATATTGTCACGAATGTTTTTAACTGTCAGTACTTTACCTAAATAGTTTTCATCCCCAAGGAATTTTACTTTAATAGTATTAGGGGAATCTGTTTCCAATACCCTTACCAAATCCGTAGCATCGGTATCGTCAATATAGTATGACCATTCGCCCGGTGTTTGATTCTTGAGTAATTCATTGGAATTGTAATAGGATACAGTTACTGCTTTATAACTACCATTAACTTTAATCTGTGGTTTTGTACCGCTATATGTTATCTCGGCATAATTACCATCTGGCTCAATTGGGAGTATTTCGGGATCGGTATTGTACTGAGGTGGAAGATTGGATTGAGAAATCAAATCACACCACATGCCAGTTACATTACCATCCTCATCATATTCAACCACATCTGTATGAAAATTCCATTCCTCTTGAGCTAATGTATAATGCATTATTCCTAGTGGATTAACACCTTCTACTTTACTTACGTGCCAAGCTAACGGAACTTCTAGAGGTGGCGAAAGAGCAATTCTTTGATTGTAGAATATTGTCTTTGAAATATCATTATATGGAAGAATAAATTTACGTTGATTTTCTTGTGAAGTAAAACGAAAGTCCGTCCATTCTCCAGAATTATCAAATATGTTACTTTATCAGTTCGTTAAGCTGATAAAGAATTATTTATATTATAATAATCACAATATTTATCGTATTTACGCTGAAGTAATAAATCTGCATCTTGATATATCCAATCAAGAAATTTTTTAGAAATATTTCTGCCACTTAAGGTGAATACTTTTGTAACACCATTGTGACAAGAAGCATCATATATTCCACCAGATATATTTAATTTTTGAATACATATATTATTTAATTCTTTACAAAAAGATTCAGTTGCTGTAATTGTAACGGTAATAGGCAGATTATTATTGTTTATATATCTTCTACAAATGCTCCCATCACCATCATATACACCACGAATATAATGAGAAATTAACTCTTCATCTAACCAATTTGGAAAACCTATCGTTAAACTCTTATTTGGCGTGATACCCTTATTATTCAATTCCTCACACATATGTTTACTAAATAAAAGTAATCTATACTGATTTTTATATGTATATCCAAAGTCATGTTTGTTTGAATAATCTAAAAACTCTAAAGGCTTTTCGCTACCAATCTCTATTCTCATTTGTTCTAAAATATCTTTATCTTCTTCTTGTAAAGAAATAGATATAGTAGATTTATCTATACTGTTTGAACCATCCGAATGTAAAAAGCCCATAATATATGCCTTGTTTGGAGTATCGATTATATCAAAATAATTTTCATTTAATTTATATTTTCTAGCAAACTTCTTTTGGTCAACAACTATCCCCATGCTATGTAACGCTTTTAAGATTGGTTTATGACTAACATTGTATCGTTTTCCAATTTTTACAGATGATTCTCCATTTATATATGATTCTTTTATATCTCTTAATTGTTCCTCAGTAAATATTATTTTATTATATACTTCTTTTCCATTTTTATATGGCATAATGTTCATCCTCCTTCAAAAAATGAGCAATATAAAAAAGACAGTAATCTCTGTATTGAAGGTACAAAGAAAGGGGAGCTACCCCATGTCCTGTCTTAATTATTAGTTTAAATATAAATAATTTTTCTCTATGTCACCATAGAAGTTCAGACCATATCAAACTCCTGAAAATTAGGAGCGTCCCCATTTCGAGCACTTGCCCTACGTCTTACGACTGGTCGTTGAACCTTCCTCATAAGAGGCTTGGCTGCTGATTGTCTCATTGAGAGTTCCCAGCAATTAGAGGACTTTCGACATAGTGTTACCACTATGAAGCGCATTAATTTACGAATTCTGTGAGCGTCCTACACCCCACATATGATATTTCTTTCCCTTATAAACCCATTTAAAATCATAATCACAGAAGAGTATTGACCAATTAGGGAAATCCCTATTGTCTGTATTTGCTCCTGCGACTATTAACCACCTACGATAAATGCCTTGATTATCTGGAATGTCTATGAAAAGACCAATTGGAAATTCAGCTCCAACTTTCTTTTCAAATAAATCCTTATAATAAGGCACATTACATCTATACGATGGTTTAAACATAATTCTATAATCAACATTATCTTTGCTGAGTGATTGATAACTATTGACCATATATTTAATATCTACCGGTATTTTTGTTTTTGATTCTTCGGGATGTAATCCGATGTTCTTATCTTTTTCATCATCATATTCCCAAGAATACAAATACCCTATACAACTACTAGGGTCATCATACCAAGTATTTTCAATGATATCTTGAGCCTCATAGGTATGGCGCTGACCATTTGTGCCTCCCCTGAGGTTACGTTTGTAATCATTAAAATTCATAGTCATACCTCCTTTTTAGGAGTGTCTGCTATTTTCATGATTTCAGCACCGGCATCAAGTACAAGTTTTCTGTACTTACCAAAATCAAAGTTATCAGTTATAGTGTTTTTGGCTTCTTCCAACAAGCTGAGTACTGTAACTAACTCTGGTGGTTGTCCTAACAAATCATTAAGACCGGATATTTTCCAAAGCAGACTAGTATTAGCTTGTTTCAAATCTATCTCTGGGAACTTTACTTTTGTTTCCATATCATCTGCTACAAGTAACAGAAAGAAAATTCTCTTACGTAATACTTCCTTTATTTTCGAGATTTGCATATCTGCAAACTCGCCATACTTATGCGAATACATTAGACATTACCCAAATAAGAGTTCCAAATGTAACCCCTATCTCTTAGCATTGATCTAACTTTGTTTTCGGCATCAGCAAGCAATTCCCTCAACTGAGCGATGTGACTTTGCTGTGCATAGAATTTTTGTTCTTTACTATTGGTTACCATTTGATTGAGCAGAGTGGTAGTCTTAACTTTCGGTTCTACCCAAGCTATAACCATACCGTATCCCAATAATTCTTCAACAAAGTTTTTATCTGCGTATTCATTTACGGAAGTAGTAAGAGTGTAATCAATTTCGGCAATTTCATCATCTGCCGAAATTGATTCAAATATTCTAATTATATACGGCTGACTTAGAGCAGAGCGAAGCCATTCTAACATCTGCTCAGTAGCATTAGGTTCGGGTAATCCGGCAAACTCATAATCACGTATTTTAATTAGAAATCTTGAATAAATATCATTGTAAGAAGAGGTCATAATCCACCTCCCTTATCCTAATCCGACAGAAGTTCATTTAATAGACTAAGGTCAGTACCAAATGCCTCATCAAGAGCTTTTATCTTTTTAATACTATCAATTTCGCCAGACACTATCTTGTTAACTGATATAGACTTTAACGTATCCACCGCACCCTTTGGAAGTTTACTTATAGCGTCCTTCATTTCATGATTCGGCATATCAAGTATCTCTACAATATTTTTTGTAGCAAAATGTTCATTATAAAACTTTTGTAGGGCAGGATATTCAGCTATAAAATCTTCATCCATAATAATGAATCTAGGTTTATATATAGCCTTATCTTTTGCTCGTATCAAAGCAACGAGATCTCTATATTCAATATCAGATTCATCATCGTAATCTGAAAAAGAATATGTCATTCCTGTCTTTACACCATCAACAAATAGTTTGCCGTGTGTTACTGAACGACAAAGAATCCCTTCATTAGGGTCAAACTCTCTTTTAACAGGTTCAGATACTACCTCTTTTACCTCTTCATTTTCTTCTGTCTTTACTACCGCTTTTGGCATTGCTTTTCTAGGCATAATTATTTTCTCCTTTTAATCATAATAATAGGAGAGGAATAAACCTCTCCTTATCATTGTTATTATTAGATATCCCACTGACCGAAATATCTTCCGAGATACAGTCCGAATCCCATTCTTCTCTGTACTTCATATGTCTGAAGATCAGATACATACTTCTCGTTTTTCTCAAGCACTTCGAAAATTTCAGTGTCTCCCTCGTCAACCATCTTGATAAACTTACCAGCATCACCGATTACAGGAATCATGTAAAGTTCATCTGTTGGGAATACATAAGTCTGCATTGTCTTATCCTTAAATCTGTTAGGAATCTGGATAAGTCTTGTTCCTTCATAAATACCAATATTGCCAGTATTCATTACAGAATCTCTCTGATCCTTTGCAGCCCAGTTAACATCAGCAAGTCCACTAACCTTAGAAAGTGCAGCCTTATCACCCATGATAATAACTTCTGCACCATTATTTGCTGCAGATACATCACTAATTATCTGATCAAACTGTGCCTTTGTAGTAGAATTAAGAGTACCAGTTCCCTTAAACTGTGCTGGAAGCTGATTAACAGCCTGTCCAAATATAGCATATGTCTCTTCCTGAATCATAGCTACATAAGAACGACCAATATTAGCTACCCATGATGCCCAATCAACATCACCGAGGACATAACGATTTATATCAGCACCAATCTTAACTACATAGAGTTCTGTAGGAACAGAAATTGTCTGTCTACCACGAAGTCTCTGTAGAATGTGATCATGATGTGAAGTTCCAGCCTTAGCAATTGAGAAGAGTGCGTCATCATCCTCAATTACAAAATCCTGTCTATCGCCGAATGCGATAGTCTTTCTATCAACAAGACTATTAAAGAAATCTGACTCCTTGAAGTTTGTATCAATAACTATATTGATTGTATCCTCCACGATATCAAACCACTGTCTAGCATTATCTCTAATTGCTCTACGAACAGCCTTTGTATCCTTAATGTCTGTTATACCAAGTATCTGACGAGAGAAGTCGAGGATCTTAGCATTAGCTTCTGCCTTAGTTATAACTCTATCTGATTCAGCATCATAAATCTCACGACCAAGAGCTACGTCTGTCATAAGATTTGAAACTGACTCATAGTTTGTATTGTTAGCTGCAAATACAGCCATTGTGTGTTCATTAAAATTCTTAGCCATAATTAATTTCCTCCTTTCGTCAAATTAAGGCTGTACAACATACTTGCCAGCACTATACTTAACTGTTTTGCCAGCAACTGGTGTACCTGTGAAAGCTGCATCGTTAAGAGATACAATATCTCCAAGATGAAGCTCCATACCCTGAGTTACATCGCCCGTAGCGTTATAGAAGAGTCTCTCATCTTTGAGTTCACTTTCTGGATAAGGACTCATTGGTGTGTTATAAACAAAGAAATACTGTCCGTCAAGCTTTGTGAACTCAACATACCATCCACCCTCGGATGATGCCTCTCTGATTACACCTTCTACCTTATTGTCTGCTACTGCAGCCATTTTGTACTGCTCAAATGAAACATAATCGCCCTTTGCAGCAAGAACACCGTTATCTTGATTAGCCTGCATAACGAGGTTAATAACGTGTCCATACTGTCCCATAGCACTTGCTACAAATGATGGGAAGGCAATTATATGTGTATTATTCTTTGAAATATCAATTGCCATGATTTTTTCTCCTTTCAAATTTTTGACAAAAAAAAATAAGACCTAAATGGTCTTTACTTTTACTTATTAAATATTCCACCGTATCTCGATTTACCGGCGGTTTTCTTTTTCTCTGGATTACCAAATAGTTTCATACCAACGGATTTCTTTTCGGATTCGTCAGATGAAAACTCAATTTTATTGTGCTTTGCAAACTCAAGTAATTGTTTATCTGCTTCAGCACGAACTTCATCAACTGTCATTGAGAAATAAGTATCTCTCTCAGCCAGCTTCTTAAATGCATCAGTATCCTTAATCTGAGCGTATTCAGCAGAGTTAATAACCTCAAGTTTCTCTGGTTCAGCCTTGTACTGAGCAAGTTCTGTTTCAATAGAAGAGTAATTAGCCCTCATATTTTCAAGGGCTTTTTCTTCGTCCTCTGTAACATATACAGCCTTAACTCTAACTCTGTCTCCAACAAGACTATAAACATCTTTCTTTACCTTGTAAGACTGCTTATACGCATCTCCAGTCCACCAAGAACTCATAATTACATACTTGTCTTCATCATATACTGTACAGTCATAATAACAACCATCTGCTTCAGCGTATGTGTCGTTAACAAGAGTATAGAGTGCTTCAATCTTATCTTGTAGAGAAATAGAGAAGTCCAGTGTCTTTTCTCCATCATTTACAGATATTGAATACTTTTTACCGGAACCTACTTCGTCATCGTCATCACGCTGACCAAGTGGAATGCCAGACTCTTCATCGTCCCCATCACTACCCTCGTCGCCATCATCACTTGGTTCTGGATCTGACTCGTCATCATTGACAGTTTCGCCATTACTATCTTCGGTTTCGTCTACCGGATCTTCATAGTAATCAACACCATCATCAGTACCGTCGCCACCTTCTTCTCCATCAAAGACTTCCGTAGAAGGAGCATCATTGATTTCTTCTTCGATGTTTTCCTCGAAATTCTTCTTCACTAGGTCTTTACCTCCTTCCTTAGAATTTGTTTGATTTATATTAAGGTTATCTATTTTCTCATTGAGAGCAGATAACATCTCAATAACCTTTTCATTAGAAGAGAAGATACTGTTGTTCTTCTCACTAAAGTCAGCAATATCAGCACGACTTCCTAACATTCCTTCTCCAATTTCTGTACCATCGTCTCGCTTTCCGAGCAAAGTCGAAGCTGATAAATAAAATGATTTTAATTCCAAATAATTCTCACGAGCATTATAGGCAAGTTCTTCTATGGATAACTCACAAGAATTTTTAGTCCAACCTTTGTTCCGAATAATATCAGCGGCTTTAGTATATTCTTCCGCGATATATCCGTATGCACAAAGATAGTCTTTGTCTAATTCATCGTCATGTTCCCAAAATGGTTTCTCAGAAGAAAATGAACCAACTTGTTTTTCAATATAATTAATTTCTTGTTCTCCATCTTCATTCTCAATTATCTCCATTTCGTGAGATTCGAAGTCCCAAGACCCATCATCAAGCTGATGAATAGCAGCCATAATTGGACGATCTGCAATAGTAGCAGATGCCTTTTCAGCAGCCTTATGAGACACAAACGAACCGTTGCGATTTAATCCATCATGTAATATTCTAAACTTAAGCCTTAACATCCCGCGATGATTATCGTCTGATTCATCTTCAACTTCGAAAGTAGTAGGAACTTGAACGGCAAGTTGATAACCCGATTCTTTAGCACTAAACTTAGTAAAATTATTCTGTTTACAGAAGAGTACTAAATCATCAAGAGTAAGTAATTTCTTCTTTACCATCTTAAGTTTCCTTTCTGTGTAAAAATAATTAAAGTACGGAGCAAACTGTTAGAGGTTTGCTCCGGAAAAAATGTGTCTCCATTTGCCACTTCATTGAGAGGTGTGGAGACCTCTGTCATATGTCGCACCATGGTACGCTTGTATCAGAGGCGTGGTGAGAACTGTTCGATTTCTCGGCGTTTTTTCTTCAGATTTCTCCTAGCTAGGGTAAGCACACCGCAAAGCTTACGGTAGAACCTCCACGTAAGAACCTAGCAAATCTTACGCTTCAATAGTTAACGAAAATGCAACGGACAACCGTTACACAATCTCAGCTCCTCCTACCAATAGGATAGGTGAATATGCAACTTTCATTTGATGGTTCATGGTAAGTTGCCACCTTTATACATCTCCACATTCACCGCATACCATCACGGATTCCGCTTCATAGACATCTACACTTAGGCGGTGAGCACCATATATTGGCTCTGTTCTCGCTCCACTCTTGTGTCTTTGCCACAGATTTAAAGTCTACACCCACGCTACTGACTGCCAATTAAAGGTTCGCTCTTTTTTGGGAGTGGCGAAGCACTCCGTTTGAATCGATAGGAGTTTTAGGTCATCCTAAAGACCGCATGAATGAGTTTAATGTCTCCATACCGACATATAGTAGTGGGTACGCCACTACTTAGATGTACCCATAGTCTTACAACAATACATACGATTATTGTTGATTGTAACATCTATGGCATCATAATCCGCCCTTAAAGGTGGCGGAACACCCGTTGTGAAACCTTCCACTAAAGTAGGAACTCTCTTGTATACAAACCTCATAAGAGGGTGTATTGCTAACCATTCTCACTTCTTCCACGACTTCTTTCTCCAGAATCAGACAAATCACCTTCATCTACTTGTGGTCTTCCTTGTCCAATTTCAGAAGTATAACCATCTTCTGTACCACTTTGGGTATATGAACTTGACATAGGAATAAACTTATCCTTAAGATTAAGTATTCCTTGTTCAAGATAATTAAGACTAAGAGTGTCTTTTTCTGAGAAACCTGATAGCGTATTTAAAGCTAATTGCGTTGGTAATCCGTACTGACCATTCGACAATAATTGTTCCCTATAATCAGATTTTGTATATACTGAAATTGGGAAAAATTTTACAGAACATTCGTCAGCATTCTGATAACCAAGCATTCTTGTTACCCAAGATTGAGTCTGAGGTAAAAGAGAAGATATAGCAAATTCAGTATTTGCTATTGTCGCCATTTTAAAAGCATATGTGTTATTAATAGTCGCACCATTTAATACTTCGGCACCACCAGTAGTATTAAGTACTTGTTCCGTAGCTTTGGCAACCTTGGTTGTATCCGATGCTTTATCATCATCAAAATCAATTTCGTGAATCTGCCCTGGTACAATAGCAGTAGCAATGTAATCTGGAACATTTTCAGTAAATCTATCGAAATACGGAAGTGCTAAATTTGGGTCGATTTTCCAATCATCTACGGTCTTACTTCCAGAAATTGTCTCTAATTCATACCAAAGCATTTTGTAGACCGCTGCCTCATCTCCCGCGGCTTGAATATCTTCTAAGTCTGATAGATTTATAAATGAATTGAATGCTCCTACGAATGGAGGAGTAATTAACTCATAATCTTCCGACCTAAACTTTAGACACACGGTTACCTCGGGTGGCATCATTATCCATCTATTGCCAGTTTTTTGATATTCATCCCAAATATCTTTAAACGGATACGGAATATATTCTATTAACTCTTGTCTGTTTCTCAGAAAACTTGCATCTATTGCGTATGCAAAATCTCCCGTCATAAATTTTCCGGTTATCTTACAATAGTCTGCAGGTATCTGAAGATGAAATATCCCTGTATCATCTTCAAGATAAATTCCAAAGTATACATCTTGAATAAAACAAGTTAGATATATATTATAAAACTCTTGCTGAAGTCTCATTTTTTCTACTTCATCAAGAGTTGTTTGATATGCTTTTAATATCTTAGAATCATTATTTGTTTTTACTAAATCATATTTTGGTATAATACTACGAGAATCCAAGGTAAACATATTTGCATAATAGTTACAAACTCTCATATATACCAATGAACGAAAATATAAAAACCAACTTAATGAACGTAAGTTAGCCTCATTACTACCAATATTTTGTAAATATTGGCGAAGGGTTTCTTTATTAAATACACTTACTCGTTTTGTATAATTTTTATCCAACTGTCGCAATTGCTTAAGTATATCTTCGCTATTAGCATATGTCATAACATTATTTAGTTTATCTTTATTTTTACTATACCAATCTTTTATTTCAGCCACAGTTGGCTGTTTAGGTGCATTAGACACCTTTGTCGTTTTAGATTGTGCCACGCTGCACCTCCTTTATCTGCCCACTATCTTTGAAGGGCGTATTGTTAATTTTGATAATAAATCATCTGTATTATCTTTAGGTTTAAGACCGAGTTCTAGTTGGCAAGCGCACCAATACGAATAAGAAATTGACGAATACCTATCCTTGCGCATACCAGTTTGCTCTTTAACCTTAACCTTTCCATCCTTTACTTCACTATCAAGTTTTATTAATTCGTATTCAGCTAACGTTGTTTGTAAATATGGTGTTTTAAGTAAGGCTTGATCAGTTGGTGTGAGTTTTGCATATCCTTTATAGTTTTCTTTTAATATTTCTTCACATTCTTGTTCATCTATAAGAAAACTAATTTTCCCATTCTGAATACCATTTCTTAAACCAACACAAGTTTCACTATTAAATTTAGCATCCGCCTTTACACACCAAATAACTTTGAGCGCATCTTTTACTTTACAACGTACAGCCATTTCATCATTATTACACGATGTTAATGCTTTATATGTTTCTCCAGTTTCAGGATCATATTGATCTTTACAAATAAAATCAAAAACCCCCAAACCGTTTCCGTTACTATCCAATACCATTTGGGTACACTTATAATGATAGAACCAACGCATAACAATTAACCCTAGTTCATCAGTAGTCTTACCCTCAAAAGTATCTCCGTAAATAAAATTAGACTGATAAGTCGTATTATCAGTCTGAATTAAATCATTTATATATAATGCCGCTGCATCATTCTTTTTCTTTTTTATAGAAGCCATTAATGCTACATCGACCGAAAGAATTCTTTCGCCAGATTGTGGAGCATCAGGAACTTTAATCTTTTCGTTATAGAACTTTAATGGCATTAACGCATTTTTAATTCTACGTCTCCGATTAAATTCATCAAATTTAAAGAGATTGTCTCCAGTATCACCAAACCATAAACATTCCATTTCCATAGCTTGAACAAGTTCGTTATAACTGTTTTCACTCATTTCGTCTTCAATCTGTTCACGAGAAAGTAATCCTTCTTTAACTGAGACTTGATATGGAAGTCCAACTATGAAATATTTTTTTGTATCATCAAAAAAGTTTACGGTGTAATCTTGTGCTTTTTTATAAGCCCATGAAGACTTGAACCAACAGCTGGACATATAGATCTCTTTATTTCTTTCCTTTAAATGTGCATATTCAGGCTTATTTAAATATTTAGGTTGACGTGGACTCGTTAAGAATTTACGTAGAACAGTATTTAATATGGTTTCGTCAATCATCCTGAACTCATCCCCAATGAGACAATTTGCTCGAGCACTTCTTGAATTTTCCGTGCTTGTTCTTGTTTTTATCCACGAACCATTTTTAAACGAAATGGTAGCATCGTTAAGACCTATATTACATTTTTCTATTTCGCTACGTAATATAGGAGATTGTTTCATAAAATCATCTTGTATTTTTAATAATACTTCATTAGCTTGTTTTAATGTACCAGAGCTAATTATAATTTTAGTTCCCGGATATAATATACAACGGACACAACAGAAGAGGGCTGTTAACCACGTCTTACCCTGACCTCTTGCCGCCAAGTACATTATGTAGTTATAGTTCATCATCACCCAAAGCAATATCTTCTGAAATAACTTTAAGGATATTCCAAGAACCTCTGTTGCAAAGCGTTGGGGATTTTTTCTATAGTATCCAGCCTTTCTTGCGACTGTTTCCATCGTTTTCCGTTCTTTATCCTGAGCTAATTCTTGAACGGTTTTCTTTTTTGTTTCAGCCATTATTCATCTAATTGAGTTCCAAATATTTGATCGAATAATTCTTCAGAACTCATATCTTCGTTATATTGTGGTTTCGTTACCGTATACTTTTTCATAAACCTATCATATAAACGAGAAAAACCGTTTTTTAAATCCATCATCTTAGCAAGATGTCCTTTAAAGAAAACATCAATATAAAGACCAATTTTATCTACATCTTGGAAATCCTCATCTGGCTCAGGTATAGGTTTACCACCATCATATTCATCTTCCCATCTTTGAATTAATTGTCCGAAGGTTTTTGCTTCGGTTAGTGCATTTGAATTAGATTGATTTGGTTTTACTTGTAAAGACCCCATTAAATCTTGCAATGTTTTATCCATTTCTTTAGTATCTTTACCAGACTTTTGAGCCTTATCTATTTCCAATTCTTTACACACAATTCTCTTGAAAAGAATCTCTTGCGCTTTAGTATCACAAGCATATCTCTTTATCCAATCTTGATATTCATTTTCAAGAAATACTAAATCTGCCGTATTGTAATTTTTACCAAACCTTTTCTTTGCTTGTTTTACAATACGAGAATTTTCGTTGAACTCATCCATATCATCAACGTGATCTTCGTCAAATTCAGAATCTTTCCATTTCATTCCTTTCCATTGTGGTAGTGAACGAACTGCGGTATTGTATGTGGTGAACGGCGAGGTTCTATTCTTTTCTTTAGCTTCGTCATATGCACCTTTAATACAATCCTCATAAAAAGAATCTATATATGGTAAATCCATAAGTTTTAATACTTCTTGAACACTTTCTTTTGTTTCGTTAGGCGGATCATTTTTCTTTTTTCGTTGTTCTACCATCATCATTACACAACGCTTGCAGATAGGAAATTTACCAGTTGCAAATCTGTCATCCGTATAAAATGTAGTAGACGTAAGAAACTCTCCACATTTATGACAAAATAACCAATCGTAATCAACTATTTTATTATAATCACTCGCAAGGTCATTATAGGCATTTCTAACAGCAGCCACGCCTATCATTTTGATTTCTTGCGGTGTTTTCGCTTGTTTTAAATATGCGATAATAATCACCTACTTCCTTTTAATCATAATTAAAGAAATCGGGAACATCGCCAACAAATGAGTTGTATGTCCCCTACTAGAAACTTTTGTTTACTTTCAATCAATAGCAGGAGGAGGACTTGAACCCCCAGTCTCTAGGGTATGAACCTAGCAAACGTCCATCGTTATGTCCTGCGTTAATATATATAGAACACATCGGCTCATTACCCAGGTACCTTGGGAACACAACCGACAACTCAACTGGAATATATAAATATATTCCCGCTTCATTGGCTCTCGTTCTATTTGCTGTTAGCATGATTTAATGTGTTTGCCCATTGAAAATGTAGGATTTGAACCTCGCCCCTACAGCCCAAGTGTAGTGTGCTACCATTACACCACATTCTCAAAATAAACAGCGTGGGATTATCTAGTACTCCCACGCTATATATATCAACTAGAATTATCCCTACCGCATAAATAAAGGGTAGCAGATTTGTCTATAAAATTTATACCGCTAAACGACTATGTTAATTCAATATTATATATACAATCTATTCCATCTTCGTTACACACAAGTACCGTCTGATTTGGCTTACCCGACAATCTCTTTTCAATAGTATAATCATCGCCGGCACCTGCCATCGAACCGCCTTGTATAATCTTAACTCCGTTAATATCAGTATTGCTTGGAAAATGATTGTGACCATTAAGAATAGCATATGGAATTTTTCCAAGCATCATACTTAAATTGCCAACTCCAGTTTTGTTCAATACGTCATAATCTCCATGTACTGCAACATATTCTTTTCCGTATAATTCAAACATGGATATTCCGGAATCTATTCTTGTCTCTTCATCATCATGAACCTTTATCTGGTCAATATGAGAAGTCATCTGCTTAATAATCCATGTAATAAGATTATCTAATCTTTCATCATGAACAGCCATCTCCTTGTTGGATATAAGTCTACTGTGATTACCGGCACATTCATATATATGAACAAATCCAAATGTCTTGGATAACTCAACACAAAACCATGTAATAACCTCGGAGGCTATCTTTATCTGTTCAATAACATTTTCTCTATTACTGACTTGTATTGTGTTGTGTATGTTTCCACTAATCTGATCGCCAAGTAACACTACATTAACCATAACAGAATTGTGACGATTTCCTATTATTCGTACTTTATCTAATAACTGTGCCATCCTACGTTTTAGTATATCCGTATTATATTGACCAAATGGACTATTAAATGTCTGTCCGGTATGTAGGTCGGATAACATTACTATCAAAGAATTATCTCCACAATTTACAGATATTCGTTCATCAATATCAAACTTGGTTTGACCAATCTCTTTTAAAGATTCTTCAAGATTGTTAAGCTTTTCCTCAATCCTTGCCTCAATTCTATTTTGTTTATTCCAACCGTTACGTTCATCTCTATAGGCAACCTTTGCCTTTTCCAATTCACGCTTCTGCTCATTTAGCCTATCTGTGTATTCATCTTCAGTAAATTTACTAAACACACCAGCTTCATAATATCTTTTGGCTTGAGTATAAGGCTTTCTATATGCGGAAGATGACCTATATTCAGATTCGTCATCTCTACACTCTTTATTTATATATTCGGTGAGTTCTTCCCAACTAATATCCAATACACCAGATTCTTTTAACTCTGCAACTCGCCATATATACTGTTCTTCATTTTCGGTAGGTAGTCTCTTTAATTGCTTATCCACTAAATCACCACCTATTCGTTGAGGTCTTTGTCGACCTTTGTAGATACTTTTATAGTAAACTGTGTACTATCTTTATATGTCTGCTGAAGCAGTTCGTATAAGTTAATAGCACTACCATCATCATCAAGAAGAGTATTACCATCCATATAAGCATCTTTAATTGTAAGTGACTTATTAATTGTCTCTTTTATTGAAATCATAATATATCTCCTTTTCTTCGAAAATAAAAAGGAGAGGTGTTAACCTCTCCATAAATCAGCTATACTATTAAGTTTGTCGGTAGCAAATCCATATTCTATTTGTTGGTCAGAGTTAAGCCACCAATCCTTGTTCTTATATTTCTTCCAAGTCTTTTCTTCCATACCGGTGCGCTCCATAATATATGCACCCATTTTTTCGACTTGTTCCTTCCAAACTTTTTGTTGTTCTTGGGTTTCATTAAAATTACCTGAGATTCCACCACTACCCGGATGTGTCATACACCAAGAGTTCTGGGTTGTAAAACGCTTTTCACCCGCCAAAAATATAAGGCTTCCTGCTGAAAGAGCTTCTCCCATATTTACCGTCCATACTGGAGTTTCACTAATCTTTATGGTGTCAATAATTGAAAACATAATACTTAGTAGTCCCCCACATGAATCAATAAGTAGAATAATAGGTTTTCTTTCTTCCTTAGATTTGCCCATATCTTCGAAATTAAACTGAATGATTGATTTAACAATGTTGTAATCCCAATCTTCAATTTCTCCATCAATACAAAGTATTCTATTATTAAATAAGTTCCAATAATTATAGTCTCCCACATTTGGTAGTTGCATAGTAGCAAGATTTCCACCAGTAGTAACAGTTGGTAGGAGCAGTTCTAAATTATCCATATACTTTTCCTTTTCTTCATTTTATTCCGACTTTACGGTTTCCCAAAACACTAACTGCCACCACCGTTAAGTGATGGCAGCCTTTGCAAATAGGAGGTATATTACAGAATTGGAGCATCGAGTTTGAAGTTAACTCCAAACCTTGCTCTCGGAAACTTAAACTCGTTGTTATAAATTGAAGGATATACAACTATTCCCGGTACTATTGTAGTAGACTTATCCTCATTCAGATTCTGAACTGTTATGTCTGCTACGGCTTCTAGTACTGCCTTAATGTCCTTCTGTGCGTACCCAGTTTCCTTGGATACTTGTTTGATAAAACTCGAATGATTAACCTTTTCTTTTTTCATTTTCCTTTTCCTCGCTAAATATTGTAGTTCCTATTTCCAACCCCTTATCAGATATCATTTTAATAAATGGTCTGTATTCTTCAGTAAAAGTACCATCATCAAATTTACGGACAATCTTCTTACCCTTACAATTTTCATTTTTGCAAGTAATAATATTTGTTCCATAGACATATGATGCAGGTTGTTTACAATAAGGACATATACCAAGAAACTTTTCTTGCTGAGAAGCAAGTTTCTGTTTGTCATTAGTTACCTTTTTGAATGGCTTAAGACCAAATAACTCCTGACCTAATTCATCGAAAGAGTAGTAGATCTTGCCATTTGATTTATTATTCATACCCTTTTTCTCCTTAAAAAATGTTAGGGAAAATTTAATTTTTACTTTCCCTTCATTAGTTCGGAAAATGCCTATAAAAATTATATGGCTTTATCCCATAAAATTTAAGGGTAGAAAAAATTATGTCATCCATTTTTAAAGCATTTTAGCAATAAATTTGGGTTTAAATCGTATAAAACTTTCAATAACAAAGACCTATTTTTATTTAATCTAGATTGCATTTTATCTTTATTTCTTTTCGTCCCCGGAGTAATCATAAAGCATCTATTAATCAACCAAGACATTAATCCTAAATATTTATTAGGCATACTTATTTTTCGAATATCTTCTAACAAATCCTCATAATCACTTCGCAGTAAAAGATAGTCGTTGTAGTCTTTCTCTTTATTTTTCTTTTTATCTGAATTAAAATCTGATAATTGAAAATTATATTTCTCTATTAGCTGTTCTATATTTTTAGACTTCTTTTGTGATTCCTCATTTTGATAACTAATAAAGAAGTCCCCAATTGGTATATTATCATTTTTAAATTCTGCTCTACCAACAGTAAGAGAGTGTACTGCATTCATTGGACATTGAAGATTATAGTTGATTAGGTTTTTATTACAATCCCTACGAATGTCACGCCAGAAAGCCGGATAACCATTTTGTTTGATATTTATAGTTTCTTTAATTCTCTTGATTTCTCCCGGTATGTCTACATCAAAAGTTCTCTTTGTTCCGTCTATACTACATTGGCATATAACGGCTAACGCATCTGCATAAGCTCCAAATATTTCATTACTTGTTGTGTGCCAATAAGATAAACATATCTGCGCCACATTAGTACTTTCGCCAATATCTCTCTGTGAAGCAGCAAGTTTATTATCTATAATTGCTTGGTTGTATAATGTATTATCATATATGTTTTTTTGTTTAGGTATATTATTTACTATTGTTGCGTAATTGCCGTAACAGTATTTTGCTCGCTCAACTATATCTCTTTGATTTGTCACATATATAGAATCTGAATCTTGATCCGACCCATTGTTTCTATCTTGAAAATCCGTATGTAACATATTCACTGCAATTATTTGTCTACCTATATTAAAATATTTTTCCCAATATGGATGATAAGTATTATGTAAATATCCAAGATTGTGACAACTATTAAATGGTGACCTGAATTCTGCTAAATATTCTCCATCCTTGAATCTAGCCGTGTAACATTGTATAGTTCCTTCTTCGGTCTTAAATGTAGGATCTTTTTCAACATCTTCTCCTACGGAATGAAGTAACATCGCATATGGACTACCCACGATAACCAAGTTATCTCCGTTCTGCACTATATGTCCTGTCTTTATATCCAACAGATAGTTTTGTATAATAGTTGACCTTCTTTGTCGGAAATAATCACTTTTAACAAACTCGGGATTATGTTTGCATAACGCAAGCAATACTTCGTAGTCACTCATAAAATTAGCATTACGTTTTAAGAAATCAAAGAATACATCATCCTTATTTTTTAATTCAGTAATATAGTTTTTAGTGTCGGCAAGTATATTATCCATATCATCAACCGACATAGCATTCACCATCTGGTAACTCATTCGCTGCATATCACCCATTTTGCTACGGTGTGCAGTTTTAACTATACCAAATTCATTACGTAAGTCGTGTACTTTATCTGACCAATACTCGTATGTGATATCTTTGAACTTAAGCCATTTACAGGCATTGTCAGTAGTTATCATCTTAATATCTTTGACTAAATGTTTATTACCAAACATATCTGTAACTGTGGCAGTGTCATAATCTTCGCCAAAATAATCTCGGAAGAATGTCTGTATTTTAGTACAGAATGCCGCCGCCTTGAAAAAGTGTTGTCTTAATAATATATATCCATCTCCCCAATCAGGAAATACAGATTCATCTATAAGTGCTTGTCCATCAAAGAGAGTATTACTTACTTCGTGATTTTCTTTTGGCACGGATTTGCAATGCTTGTTATTATCTATTTTTATACTGATTACATTGGTGTTAAAAAAACTATCTACATCTTTTAACACCAATATATCTTGTGGAGGTATTTTTACCTTACCTTCAATACTCGAAGTAATAAGTGATTGATATGCCCCAATCTCAACAATAGGAGAATTTTTCTTCGGTATCTTTATTCCCATAGTAAGAAACTGATGAGCCTTATTGTATAAAGATTTCCGTATGAACATACAACTACCTTTTTTAGCTTTACCCGGAGTACGGTAGAGCATTTTATAGTGTATTATTTCATAATCCCATTCCTTGGTTTTCTTATTGTATTTTGGATATTTAATATCTACTCCATTTGTATAATATTCAATTCGCAGTTCTTCTTTAGACTTTTTAATGTACTTATCTTCGTTTTCCAAAGCTTGCTGATACATTCGCTCTATATTTTTTCTTTTTTTGTAAGCTTTGTTAATCTGTGCCGTATGTCCTTGCCCTTTGGCTTTTTTATATTCGAGTCGTGCCTTTGTCGCCAAATCCTTTAAATGTTTCATTTCGTCTTTAAAAGTTCGTGATCCGTATTGGAAGTCAATACATATAATGTCTCGCGTAGAAACTTCCTTATAAATCTTTAATCCGTTTTCTTTCATAAAATCGAGAAATAAACTATTGGTCAGCATAGCAGGGGTAGTGTCGTACGAATATCTAGTACCCTGAGATACCCCCCATATAGAGCCAGCCGAATAGTTCAAAATTTTGAGTCCATACTGTGACATATGATTCTCCTTTCAGTTTTACATTTCAGTTAAAAAATTCCACAAATCCTCTGCCGTAGCAAGTAGTACCGGATTACCTTTAGAGTCAATAACATCTCCAAGTTTTGCCTTTTTACCAAACCCTAGTTCATAGCAGAAATAACCTATCCAATCTGCTTCGTCATCATTCATTTCCTCGGACAATAATAGTAGAAGAGCATTACTGCAATCTGGGTAAGCCATTATTCCGAGGTCTGCGTAAGGATCTGACTTCGCAGCCAAATCAAGTACGCCCCGCTGAAACTCTTCAACGGCTTGTAATGAATTGATACACTTAATAAAAGTTTCCTTCTTCATAATTTAATTTTCTCCTTTGTTTAGTTTCTTTTTTCTAATGAATTGTGATTTTGCTATATCAAACGCATCTATTAAGTCCTGCAGTTCGCGGTAGTCATTCCCTCTATAAAACAATCTAGGATTAATTCTGTACTGATCTTGTCCCATAGATGTAAATAGACCAATAACCGGTTCGCCCTTAATAAATACATTCATTAACTTATCTAAGAGTGTGTAGCCATATGTATTATTAGATTGGAGTAGTAGTGCAATCTCTGTTTTATTGAGTGGTCTGATTTGTTTCTTATCATTACAATCAATATTCTCGCATATGGTATTATTGTAAATATTTATATAAGGCACAAGCTTTAGCAGATGTCCTATCAGCTTATGCTCCTTTGGGTTAGAGTTATAATATAATTCCTTTATAGCTTTATCAAATGTGCGGACACTTCTATGTTTAAATTCTTTTTCTATCTTACCCATAGAGTAGAAGATTGGGTTAAGACGATAGCCTTTGACATCTTTATAAAGCAACTTATTATTTAACATATCATCAATGTACTTCCTAGTTGTTGGCATAGGTCGGTCAAAGATATATGTAAAATCTTCCTTAGTCTTACAGTACTCATTTTTGTATTTAACGAAATATCCCTCGGCATCAGCACAAGCACACAAATAAAGAAACCTGAAGCCAGTAGCGGTATCATCATCTAATTGGTCGAGTAACTTATCATATCTATAGAAATAAAAATTACCACAATGTTTCTCAATAAGCTTGCGCAAATTATTTCTACGTTGTTGTAGTTGCTTAAACTCGGATATTCGCTTTTCCTCAGACTCCGTTACAACCCTTGTGACGTTATCAATGATCTCTCCGGTTTCATAATCAATTACCCTTTTTCCCATAAATTTTATTCTCCTTTACACAATTAAATTGTACACAATTAAATTTTCTATTGGCTTAAAGCCATATTTTAAACAATTTTTCAGATTTCATATCTTTTTTTGAAAAATTTTTCAGATTTCATATCTTTTTTTTTGAAAGAAAATACCGATTTTCCTACATTCTTCATTTTGCGTAATATGTATATATATTATCCTAAATTTAATTTCCACTTTCGTTTAACAAAGGATACAATCCCTACCTAACTATTTTATCATACTTTAACAATGTTTGTCAATAAAAAAGAGACGGTTTTTACACCGCCTCTAAATAAATCTCTAAAGTATTATCTTCATAGGTAATTATATCCTCCGAGATATTACAATAATCCTTATCTAAAAAAATGTCTCCGGTACTAGTTATGAGATTATATGTATCTCCTAAATCAATAACTTCACGAATGAAAATAATATCATATTGACTAAATCCTACATTATTTTTTATATGTAGCATATATTCCTTATTTATCATTCTCTACTTTTAAAACCTTTCCCATTACTCTAAATTCCGTAGCATCTATAATAGGGATGGGTTTATATTCTACATTGTGAGATATTAATTCATTATTACCAAGTTCTTTAATATATAATTCCCCATCAACGTAGAATATACCTATATCCCCTTTATTTACCTCCGATGTTTTTTCTACCCACACAAGATCTCCATCTTTAATAGTAGGGTTCATACTATCTCCGTGCACGATTAATCCATAATCTGTTTTACTTGGTGTTGATATTGGTACGGTGACAATATCAAAACTCTCATCATTTATATATTCTCCGAATCCAGCTGATACTCCTTGGATATAGACAGGTAACTTACGAGATGATATTTGTACAAATCTATCTATTGTAAGTCCTTCTCCGAGAAATACTTCATTGATATCAGTAACTTTTAGTACTTTACATAGCGCAAGAAACTGATATGCGTTGGGTATAGTATTTCCCTTTTCCCAAGACCACACACCCTTATTCGTTATTGGCTGACCATTAATGGTCAATAACTCAGCCAGATCTCCTTGTGAAAGATTTCGACTTTTTCTTAATTGCTGCAGCTTTTTACCTAAGTCCATCTTTGCACCTCCGAAACTGATTATAGAACGGAGTTCGGACAAAATCAAGAGGAAAATTGGGTTGGTTATCAACAAAAATCTCGAAATAAGAGAAAAACCTAGTGTTGATAACTCCGAAATTATTGTCTATTAAAGGGAATTTCTTCGATTTATATTTCAGTAAAATTTGTGGATAACTTTATTTGGATTAAGGGATATTTTTTATGGATCGGATTTTAAGGTCAGTGTGTAAGTGTATTAGCTATATCAAAATAGGGCGTTTGCAGCCAGGTTTTTGTGAAAAATACCCCCATAACCGTGAAAAATAAATATTTTACAAAGTTTAATTTTTACGTTTATTTTTGTTATGATATATACAAGTCAAGGGCAAACAAGCCCGAGACAGTATATCGGTGCTACATAATCGGTAAGTATGTAGGGGTAACTTTTTAGAGGTTTTTAACCCGATAAAAACCGTCAATTGTTTTAAGTCCGATGTTTAGGACTTCACCCATTTTTACAATAGAGGGTATCCGAAATTGTAAAAATGTACTCTTTAGAGGAGGGCACTGTAAACCAGTTACGCGGCTTGAGATAGCGCGTCTTGAGAGTTTCACGGAATCTGAGGAACGCTCACGTTGTGAAACGTTGGTTAGTACAATACGTTAACGGCTGTCAAGTAGGGAACTAAAAAAAGTGGATGATATGAAATTATAACCTTTTCAGTCATTGCGGTTATGGAGTGGATACCCACGAAAGAAAACTACTGACTTGGCATAAGTTTCAAAAGATAGACTTTTTGAGTAGTTAAAACCTTTAGTGTTGGAGGTTTACCAACAATTAAATATTGAATATAACGGCGTGAGAATCGCGGTATATCATCACCCTAGACGTCAATAAAAGGCGTCCGGGATGGGTAAAGGTTACCATACATTATAAGCTAATAAACACTTATTAAGCTTGAAATGTATTATAACGGCTATGTTTCGGAGTGTAACCGGTGACGAAAAAAAAGGCGGTCGAGAAACCGCTTGCGTATGTGACAGATACGCACAAGTGCTTTTGTATAATTCACGGTTATAAACCTTTTTTTAGTTTATAGCCGTGGGTAGTTACAAAAGTAACTAAGCACATAGTATTTAAAAATAATAAAAATTAAGGAGGACAAGACTATGTACAATTATGCAAAAAATGGAGTATCTATCAATGAGGTAGCTATGAACAAAATCAATGCTTTTAATGAGGTAGCAAGGACACTTGCGGCAGAATCTGTGGCTCATACTGCTAAAAAGCACGAGCTGACTGAGGCTATGGAAGCACTCATTAAGGCTGAGGCTGAGGCTGACAAAATCAAAGAGGCTCAAGCTATTCTTGAGGCTGAGAATGACCGTTGGACAATTCGCAACAAGGAACTAAACAAGATGCTTTTTGGTGAAAAGGGCGCAGAAGGTGTTTGCGACCTTGTATCTAATGACCTTTACAAGGCTTATGTTAAGTATGTCAAAGAGGGCACAACTAAGGATTATAGAGCGGCGTTAAAGACTTTTTGTGAGAACCTTGTGATAGAGGACGCAATCAAGGACGGCGCGTTTAATCATCTCTTCAATGACATTGTAGCTACTATGTCAAGTGTTAAGTATAATTCAAACAAGAATATTGCGGAGGGTTGCGCATATATCACAACTATCAACAAGCGCACATATAAAAAGATGCTTTGCGGTGCTATCCATGACATAGTATCTAATAATCGCACTCTTAAGGTTAAGAAGGCTACAACAAAATAATAGTGTTATTGAGCATAGAATATGAGCGCATAATCTCAAGGGGTTGTGCGCTCTTTTGTGCGCTCAATAGTGGGTTATAGTAGACTATGGTCTGTTATTGAGTCGGTTTATCAACAAGCCACAAGTGGGCGTGACTTGTGGCAACGTGGACACTCCGTGTTGAAGTGTCAAAATATGAAAGGAGTGACAACTATGGTTGAAATAGGTTCAAGGGTACATCCAAGGGGTAAAGCTCATCCGAGCGGTACAGTGGTTAGTGATTTAGGTGAGGCTTGGTGGGTGTTACAAGATGATGGCAAGACTGAAGTTTGGTATAAGTTTGAAACTTTACCATGGTTAACGACAGAGGAGGTGTAATGTGGCAGTAGTAGTAGGCGATAAGATTGTAGTTAATGGCGAGGTAGTAGGTAGTGTTAAAGAATATGAGGATAACACTAGGATTTTAATTATTAAGTAGAGGAGCGTGATTAGAATGTATGTAGTTAAGATGAATGGTATGAAAGTACGTGATTTTGATGATATTGCAGGTGCTAGGGCATTTATTAGGCATTGTCACGGAAATGTTAAGATTGTACGCATGGCAGAGTGTAAGGGGTTACCAAGAGCGTGCGGTAAAGTGTATCCAAACGAAGATATGCCAGGGCTTGTATATAAGCCATTTGCGGCAGTAATGTAAAGGGGGGTGTGTGATATGGATATAGTATGGACATCAGATATTGAGGCAGCTATAAAGGATCATTATGACACTATCGATGCAGATTGCTAAGCACGACTGAGCGGAGTGAAGAACGACTGAGGAGCGTAGCGACGAAGGAGTAAATTAAATTCTACTTGACAAGCAAAATCTTTATGATTATATTAGGCACATAATAGTAACGGATTGTGTGCCTAGCTATACTCATAAACACGAGCAAAGCGAGTAAGGAGGATGAGGCTATGGTATACGCAATCATTAACGAAACTGATTGGGGATATGAATACCGCACGGATATTCGCGGTACAAAGGAACTGGAAAAGTACACGGATAGTCGTATTATGGCTATCTATGGGGCAAAGGCAAAACGGATTTACAAGGTATATCCGGACAGTAGTTGTGTGATTATGAAGGAATAAAGGAAACACGACTGACGAACGAAGTAAGGAAGGAGTAAATTAAATTATGCAGAAGATAAGGAAAACGATAGAGAAGTATGATTGGAGTACATTTAAGGCAGTATGGGATGTAATCACGGTCATTATAGGGATAGCATTATTGTGGTGCTTTACATGGATATTTTATAGCAAGGTGTTTGGGTAAGGAGGAAACGGAAATGGAAAAGAAATGGTGTAGGTGTGATTTACCAAAGGAAGTGGCAGGCAGATTTAAGGAGTTTTGCCGTGATTTTCACTTGAAGTTTGAAACAAGCGAAAACGGAGATGATATTCACTTTGAGGTATTGGTAAGCGAAACGGAGTTTAACAAGGCAAATGCGTTTATAAGCGTGGCTTGTATGTAGGGAAAGGAGAACAATATGTGGATAATTGAGCATTGTTATGATGTAGATGGTGGATTTGGAGATGCAGTAGAGGTAAGAGATACTATCGGAATAGTCAAAACAAAAGAAGAGGCTGATAATTACATAGCGAAATGGAGTAATCCTGAGATATACGACAAGCCTTATGCCAACTTATATCACAAGGAATTGATAGCAAGGGAAGTCAAAATGTTAGACATAGATAAAGATCCATTTGGTGAAGGATGTGGTATGTGGGGCGTGTATAACTACCAGTACGAAGAGGAAGGAGAATAATATGAGCGAATATGAAAAGGCAATGGAAGAACTACGCAAGGCATATCAGACAGATGATTGGGATTACATTCTATGCTGTCAGATAGATGTAATGTTAGCAAAGCGAAAGGAGAATGAGTATGGACACTAAAACCTATGATATGTACCGAAACTTAGGATGGACGGTAGAGGAAATATGGCAGTATGCAAGCGAAATGGAGCATTGTGAGGAAGGAGTTGATGACAATGAGAACATATAATTTAACACCAACAAATGGACGTAAGAGTTTCTACGGCAAGGCAAAGGTAATGGTTGCAGATGATGGAACGGAAACGCTTTATAGCTATGACACTCCAATTATAGAGAGAAGTCCAAACGGAAAGTTAAAGGCACTTTATGACGGCGACAAGTACGGAAATACAACGGCAAGTCACGTTAAGAGTTTCTGTGGTATTACAAAGAGAGAGTACAACAAGCTATTAGCGAAAGGAGCATAAAGATGAACGTAAAGAAGTTCTACTGTGGAATGATGCTTGTATCAGTAAAAGGAATTTATGCTTGCATTGACAAGTATACAAGTGAAATTAAATGCACCGGCAGTTACGAAAAGTGTGACGAATATTTCAAAGGATATGTGAAAGGAGTAAATGAAAATCGAGTTTGAATTATAGAAGGGAGATGATTTTATGGCTTATGTAAGAAAAACAATAGATGTATGGAACATTGAAACTAACTACGGATATGGTTGGGAAGTTGAGAGTAGCTATGGAAACTATGCTAAAGCAAAACGAGATTTAAAAGAGTATCGCTTGTTAACAACATATTATGGTGGTTCGTGTAGATTAGTAAAACGAAGGGAGAAGATATTATGACGGTGGATTTATGGTATGGCGACAAGCTAAAAGATATTGATGGTGCAGACTGTTACTTCTACCCAAACGAAGGGATATATAGAGGAAACTTATACAAGGGAAACAAGTGTGTAGGTGACTATTCCAGTACGGATAGTTGCGAGATAGAGAAGAAGTTACCGATTACATTTAAAGACTGAAGAAAAGGAGATTAAAACTATGAATAATATTTATATGACAGTTGTAGAAACTTATGAGGTAGCAAAGAAATACATTAAGGTAAAGCTTGAGAATGTAAACGCTGAACAGATAGGCGTTTATAGGTCAGCAAGGGAATACGGATTTGAGGATCTAAATATAGTGCCTTATGTGGTACTGTTAACAACCGAAGATGGTGTAATGAGCGCAAGAATTACGGAAGATATGTGCAGAATGTGGGGTGTGACGGCAAACGAAGTTATTGACAAGGGAATTGCAAACCTTGACTACACAATACAGAATATGTCGGTACTTATGAGGAAAATAGCAAGAGAAGATGGGATGCCTGAAGATTTGATAGATATAATGTTCCCAGATACAGACACCGGAATGTATGTGGTGACAAACGGGAAAACACTAAACGGCGCATCGAGTATTATTCCGGCACAAAAGGAACTTAAAGAAAGATTTCCACAAGGATACTATGTACTACCATCTTCAAAACATGAAGTAATTGTAGTACCAAGACGGCACGGATTTAATATAGATGCGTTTAAAGAAATGGTAACAGAAATCAATGGTTCACAAGTAGATGAGAAAGATAGATTATCAGATAATGCTTATGAAATATTAGTTGCATAGTTGTACCTCTATAAAGTGGCGTGCAAGTGACGACTTGCCGTCACGAATAAAGGTATAAATTAAACAAGTAAAGGAGAAAATAAAATGATTAGAGATTTTGAATACAAGGGAGTTAAATATCATCTTAACGATAACGGACATCCAAAGAGTGCAAGAAGGGAGTTTGAAGGTAAATATGTTCTACTGTGGTGGAATACGGCATATGAGCGTTGGCAGATGATTTGCTATGTCGACACTAAGAAAGAGGCACAGAAGTTTGTAAGGGAGTTTTTTGAAAGGGGTTGATAATCATGTTTGATACTTATCCAGTATTAAGTTATTGCGAAACCCACGGCATATATGAGTTATATGCCGAAAAGGAAAATGTAATAACATATTACAGTTACTTTGGAAGAGAGGGATTTTACAAGGTAACTAAGAATGTAAAGACAGGAAGAGAGGTACGGAAACACCTGAGATATAAGAAAACACCAAAGTTTTTAGTAACGGAAAACGGAGTCAGATATAACTACTTTGTAGGTTAGGAGGTAGGTTATGTGGATAGTATATTTTCACGAAGATGATTGGCAACAAGGATTTGAAGTACCAACGGAAAAGGAAGCCGTTGAGTATTGTGAGGAAAACGAAGGATATAGGTATGTGTATATAGGGTAAGGGAGGTATGAGTATGTATAAGCTAACAATTATCTGGTACACCGGAGAAAAGGAAACTTATGATTACACCACAAGAGAAGAGGCAGAAAAAGCAGAACTCGGAATGAGGATGGTATTTGGAAATCAAATTGAGTGGAGTGGTATAAGCGAAAGGAGATGAGCGAAATGAAAAATAAGATTGCAAAGGAAAGAATAATTTATGATAACTATGACCTATGGGAGAAATATCCTGATGATGAAATTGATATGATAGCAAGGGAATGCGAATGGGTAGATAAAGATGAAGAGATTACTGATGAAATGAGAATGGAATGGAGATATAGAGAAGACGAGTGTGACTGGGAGTATGAATGGGAAGAATTAAAGTCATTCTTTCAAGGCAAAACAGTTGGATTTTTCGGTTCACTTGGACTATGGGACGGAGTATATAGAGCTGGTAAGATAGGTGATTTTGAAAAGCTGTTTTTCAAGGCAATCGAGGATTGTGGTTATATCAAAATATACGACGAGAACGGTCATTTATATCTCACTTGCAGCCATCACGATGGTACTAATTGTTTTGAGATAAAGGTTGTGAGCGACAAGGGAGAAGAGTATCTCGAAAATTGGGAATATAATTGGGATGACAAGCGAACTAAGGAATATGTACATAATCAGATCCATAAGAGATATAGTGTACTGCCACGATTTGCCGAAAAGGTATACGGTTGCAAGGCAAGAGAATATGAACCAATAACCAAAGGCAGATTGATTGATAAGTTAAATAACGAAGCAAGAAGTAATTATGCATAGGAGGTAACGGTATGAGATACACAAGCGAAATTGAAATGGATAACCGTATAGAACGCATAGTAAAACGTAAAGTAAAACATTACTACACCGATTGGAAAAATTACGACCGCCCAAAGTATATGGGCATTAAGGGAAGTAAGGCAAGGCAAATGATACTGATAGCGAGAGAGTGTGGTACATATCTCTTCACTACTGAAGAGCTAAAAAATTATGACTTTGCAAAAACAGTATATGAATACTATATGGATTATGAATCGGCAGATTATTACTACATAGATTTAGACAGAAGGGAAGTAGTAAAGCACAATGCAGATATGAGATGGTTAAGGGAGGTGGCGTAATGTTAGTAATGCTAAATACAGATATATGTCCAATAGTGATACCGGATACATACGGAACTGAATTTTGCCACTATGTAAGAGAAGATATGTGGGAAGATTTTAAACAGTTAATGATAAACAAGGCAAAATCGGCTATTAAATATGCTTTAGATGACTTAGGGATACCATACAAGGAATTAGTTATGGGCGGTTTCCACAGTCCAAGGCAATATAATTTCGGTACTGATTGGATTAACTTCGGCATAGATATTGAAGATGATTATATCACTACCATAAAGCGAAACGTAATGAATGATGAAACTAATTTTTTCCGATTCGCAAAGGAAAAGTTTGGTAGTTACGATGGATTCATAAGCTTCTATCCAACGGAAAAGAATGAGTTTTACGGTAGCGATAAAACAGAATATATCCTGAGTATGTGGATTATGTACCGAATGAATGAGGAAAATGATATAGAAAATTATCAGAGAGAATATCTCGATGATGTTGAGGAGTATGCAAGTGGAAATGGATATTTTATAGATGAGGAGGATGAGTGCTTATGATTAGTATAATCAAAACGGATAAGGGAGATATAATTTATGATTCACTAGATGGAGTGTATGGGGCAGATGGGAAATACGGTTTTAAATGGTTTGAGTTTGAAAACCAAGCTAGAGATTATTTAGATGGAATTTATATAGATAGGAGATGATGCATATGTGTAGAAAGTTTATAGCGAGAGCAGTTAAAGGAAAAGAGTTCTTATTCAGTACAATAACTATGATTGCAGTACCTGAGAGTTCGGCACAGAAAATTGCAGATGCATTAAACAAAGTCAAATATAACCTAAAACAAGACGAAATTTGGTGGGTATATGATAATGATTGGTACTACAACGATTACATTAACTATGAGATTAAGAGTTATAGTCCAAAGAGAAATATAAAGGTTTACGCAAGATAAGGGAGGTGTAATTATGTACGAAGCAAGTTGGAATACGGAAGATAATTATAGCACAATGGAAGAGATAATTGAGGATTATAACCTAAGTGCTATTGATGTACTTGATTATTTAACAAACTATCACGGACTTCAGTTATTAAGCGAAGATTTTATGCAGAATCTGATTGATTGTGAACTGTAAAGGAGGAAATTAAAATGAGATACGATTTGAATCTTAATGATGCATTAAAGGTAACCGAAAAGGCAACTGATATGGTGTTTAAAAATTGCGATGAAACAGTATTTATTGTGGAAAAATTTCCAGAGATTGATTATGTACTAGCATACCGAGGTGGAGATTATCAGCCTTGGGTAGCTGCTTGGGGATACAACGGAAAGAATAGTTGGAGTCAAGGTCATTACTTTGACACACTTGAAAAAGCTATGGAATACATAAGAACAAAGCAAGGCAAACCAAATTGGTACAGAATGGATGAGATAGCTAGTAAGGCAATTGATGGATTGATAGAAGATGATCCGTATGAAGCCGAAGAGTATCTCAGAAATGAAATTGAAATTACCGAGGAAGAAGCCAAGTATTTCTGTATAGTTGACACAATGAAAATGTATGAAAAGGAGGATAGCTATGACGTTTGATTATGAGGCATATGAGGCAAAGGTAAATGAATTAGCTAAAAAGGATTTAGACGAAACCTATGAGTATCAGAGTAAGGAAATGAATAAGTTTCTTGAGGAATACCGAAAAGAAGCTGACAGTAAGGCAAAGAAAGATATATGTGAAATTTTGCGGGATTTAATTGGTTTTTCTGAGAATGGAAGTGTATTCAGATGGTATGACTCAAAGGCAGAAGCACAAGCCGTGTATGATGAAATATTTAGTGAGTATAGCCCAGTTGCTCCGATGTTATCGGAAGATTGTGAACTGTATAAAGACGGCGAAGAGTGGGTTATAGATTTAATATTCTACGGAGCTTACGTACCTAGTTGGGATGGATTTGAAGAGTAAAGGAGATGAAATTATGGCATTGAATTGGAATTGGGATAAAAAGATAGGAACCATAGACATCTTTAACTATGATGATGTATACACTTATCAACTGTATCAAGGTAATGCATTTCTCATAATGCTTTGGGAATATGAAGAAGACGGAAAAGAGTTATGGAATATGCATAACTTCTTCGTAGATAAGGAACACGCAAAAAATAGTTTTGGGTTAACAAAAGATTATCCAGACAATATATTTAATACTAAACACTATCAAATACGCAAAATTCGTATCAATAAAGCAAAGTATAAATACACTAAAGATTTGGTCGATATGCTGATAAAGGCATTTGATAACATCAGCATTGAGATATATTCAGAGTAGTCCATAATGCAAAAATTAAATTGAAAGGAGATTAAAATTATGGCAAAAGAATTTAAGTATGAGGTAAAGAAGATTATTGGCAAGCTTGGAGAGAATAGCAAGGTAGAGCTGAGAGTTGTTTCTTGGAATGACAGAGAATCAAAACTAGATGTAAGGAGCTGGTGGAAAACTGAGGACGGCGAGGAAAGATGTGGTAAAGGAATTTCGCTCACTAATGGTGAAGCAAAGAAGCTTGTTGAGTTACTTACCGACTATACCGAGGAAGATGAAGACGATGACTTCTAAAAGGGAGGTGGCGTTATGAAAGTTATTAAGGATTATGGAGCCGTTGCAACAAACGGCTCCAAGGAGTTAAAACTTCAGAGAATTTACGGCGACAATAAAGAAAAAAGACTTGCACTTGTATCATACAAAGACGGAATGAGTACACGAGTAACAGACATTACTGATGAGGCAAAGGAACTTAAAAGACTTCTTGAAGATTATCTTGATTATAGGGTTGAAAAGAAACCAAAGGATAATGTGATTCCGTTTAGTGATGTAGTTAAGACGTTAACAAGTCTACCGGCTAATGATACCAACTACCATTCAACTCTCAAAAAGGCAACTAGGGAAGAAATTGAGCTTGCAATAAAAACTATGAAAGCAAGTGATGGTAAACACGCAACAAGAATTAAATACTGCGAAAGTGAATTGGCAATTAAACATAGGGAAACAAAGGAAAACAAGACTTCTACAATTCCTCTAAAACCAACGGAAAAGAAGGATGATAAAAAGGTAATTACATTTCCTACTGAGGATAAGAAACCTAAGACTATCCCACTTAAATCTAACGGAAATCATACCTACGAAGAGTGTGTGACTAAGTTAGATAAAGAGATTGAAATGTTTAAGGATCCTGATAGTCAGTATGTCATTGAAGGACTAAAGGAATTATGTAAGGTAGATGCAGACTTCCGTAATAACGTAATGCAAGAAGATAAGACATACGGTGGATTCATGGAGTATATGTATAAGGCAGCACAGAATGAATATTGTGTGAAGTATGGAAACGTAGGTTGGATTGATAGAGATACCGGACTTGGATTAGCAATTGATTACTATAACGCTGACACAAAGAAAATGGAAGCTGAAGAGAAAAAGAAGAGAGAGGAAGGAGCAGCTAAACGTAAGGCTGAAGCCGACAAGAAGAAAAAGGAGGCGAGCAAAAATGGAAAGAAGAAGACTACCACGAGGAAAAAGAAAGGAACTGCTTAAGGAGTGTGGCGATTCAATTCGCCCACTCAATAAAAAGCAGATTGAGTGGATAAGAAAAGATACTGCAAAGTATATTTGGTTTGATAATAAAGATGCAATACATGGACACTGCGACAGATGTGAAAGGGATGTGGAGTTTAAAACAAAGACAAAGCATAACGACAAGGTAAAGTGTCCGAGATGTAGACAGGAAATGAAAATAAGACATTCTTGGAGAGTGAAGTATACCGAAGAGGTTGATTTCCGAGTAATTGTTAAGGTTATAGATAAGGCAAAAATACTGTATAGATATGTCCTTGTAGAACAGATAGGACGAGATAGAACCTATGGAGAAGTTGCAAGAGAATTAGTTGATTATGAATATAAAAAAAGATTTCAGTATGAATACGACAGTAAAGATGGTTGGGTTGAAGGTAGAAGTCAGAGATGGTTTCAAGAATACAATATGTATCAATATAGGAAATACTGTTGTTTACAAGCTGATTTGTATACTCCAGGGCTAAAGGCAGAGCTAAAGAAATTAGATGCGCTTAAGTATATAGAAGATGCGACACCATACGTTACCAACAAGCATTTCTATGTATGTTCATCAATTGTAGAACTTATACGACACGCCGACATATATGAGAAATTAGAAAAGGCAGGTCATAAAGAGTTTGGTATAAAGGAATTTCATTCTTGGCTTGGTTATTGGGGAAGTCGTGATAGTTATAATCTTTACGATGAAACCCAAAGTTCTCTTGTAAAGATGATGAAATTAAATAACGGAACTTATAAGAGATGGCAGAAATTCGAAACAAAAGATGCTCTAAGGTATTTACAAAAATATCCATCTATTAAAGACGAAACATTTGATTATGTAATGAATAATCATATTAGCATTGACGACTATTGTACGCTTAATGAACTGAAGATTGGGCATGAAATAAAGGTAATGAGATACATAGAGAAAAATGAGTTAGCATTTGGTGAATATGCACACTATGTAAGACTTCTTAAGGAATGTGAATACACACTAGATAAAGCGTATTTATTCCCAAAAGATTTCCGTAAAGAGGATCTTAGAATTAGCGAGGAATATAAGAAAAGAAGAAAGGAACTCGAACAGAAGAAAAAGGCAAAGCAGAATGAACTTATTAAAGGAATCTCCGATGGACTTCGCAATATGGACGGTCTTAAAGAGTTTCTTGATGGCTCAAAGGGATTGCTTGTGTACGTTCCTGAGAGTGCCGAGGAACTTGAGAATGAAGGAAAGGCACTTCATAACTGCATAGGAACTTATGTCGAAAGAGTTGCAGAAGGTAAAACGCTTGTGTTCTTTGTAAGAAAACTTGAATCTCCAAATGCACCATTCGTAGCATTTGAATACTGTAATGGAGAGGTAATACAGTGTAGATACGATCATAACAAGTCGGTTGATGATGACAAGATTATAAACTTTGTAGATGCACTTGCCGAGAGATTACGAAAGAACAACGTACTATACAAAGCCGCATAAAGGAGGTGTTACATATGGCAATATTTACCACGGCTGACGGAAAGCAAATGCGAGGTATCAAGGGATATAAAGGATTATCTCCTACAAATACTAGCATATATGGAAAGAGATTTCAGTTTGAAATAGGGAAAACATATAAAGAAGATTGTGAACCACGGTTTAAACATTGTGGATTTCACTTCTGTATACACCTTGAGGACGTAAAAAGATTTGTGCCGAATTGTGCAAAGATAGTTGAGGTTTACGCAATCGGAGAAGTCGAAGGAAATAGTTTAGAATATTGCACTAATGAAATATATATTGGAAAGGAAATAAAAATATGAAGACAGTTACAACAACAAAGACAGTAGAGGAAATCAGAGGATATGAAGCAAACGATGGTACATTCTTTAGAAGTGAGGAAGAGTGTAAAAAATATGAGGAGTCAGCTTTAGGAGTTATAAAGGCAAGGGTAAAACAGTACAGAGTTGGCGAAAGTAGTATATACGGAATACTTGATGAGGGATGTGATGATTGTCATGTAGATATATTTACTATTCCAGACTCTGAAGCTGCACAGACAATAGCACAGTATATTGCGCTTGAATCAAGGGAAAAGCCAGTGAGTATTGATGAATATATAGGCAAAGAAATCATAGTATTTTGGAGTTATGATATGGATTATGCTTGGTGGAAAACAATTGATGAACTGTTAGATAGTATTAGAGGTAACTACGAAAGCATAAAGAAGTGTTACAAAGAGCATAAAAAGGAGTGATGACAATGATGATATGTAGGCGTTGTCAAGACGCTATATGGAGCAGAGGAGAAAAATTTAAAGTTATTACATACTTTGGATATGATGACCACAAGCCTAATGAACTTATAAAGTGTGAGTGGTGTGGCGAGGAATATGAGTATGGAGATGATGAAGTAGACGAAGTAATATTTGACTAAGGGAGGTGGTAATATGGTTTACTTAACGATTTATGAAGAGTATCCGATTTACGAACCGGCTGAAGGTGGTTATTACTATGCAGGTCTTGCAGTAGTAAAAAGCGAAAGAATGTCAAAGCGAAAAGCCAAAAGGGAGTTTGATAAGTTGGCAGAGGAACTTATTGAAGAAACTAAAGATGATAAATATCCTTGGATAAAGCTTGGAACTCAAGGCAGACAGTTAGCAAGAGATAGCTACTACATAGGAGAAGGTAGCTACATCTGTATTGAGAATAAGCAAGGAAAACATAGTAGAGGCTGGCAACCATATTGCTAGGAGGTGGTCAGATGAAAATATCATTTGAAGATGACGAAGAGAAAATGAATGACTTTTGGGAGTTAACAAAAGAGGAGTTCTTAGACTCGTACAGTTATCTAACCGAGGAAGAGTATGACGCAACAGTTAAAGTGATGAAAGGAGAAAATTAAATTATGGGATATACAAGATATTGGAATAGAACAGATAAACCAATAACAAAGGAATTTGTTGACGAAGTAAACCGAATAATTGAAAAGGCAAAGGAAATGGGGATTACGGTATGCAATTGGGATGGTGAGGAAAAACCAACTGTAACAATGGATGAAATCGCCTTTAACGGAAAAGCACCGCATATGGATCACGAGTCCTTTGTTATCAACAATGACCGAAGCGAATTTGATTTTTGCAAGACCGCAAGAAAACCATACGACTATGTTGTAAAGGAAGTATTAAAGGTGGCAGAAAATATGGGGCTTGTGGATGATGTAAGTGATGACGGCGAAAATGATATAACTACCGACAAGGAATATGAAGCTTACTACGAGGAAATGAAACGGAAGTATCCACAGTATTATAAGTAAAGGAGAAATGATTATGTCAAGAGAAGATATTGAGAAGAAAATTAAAAATTTAGAGTCGTCGCAGTTTCTTTTAGCAATGAAAGACCATTGGAGTTCTAATGATTTTTCAAAGGATAATTATTATACAAGTGAAATCAGAAAACTAAGGCAGGAACTTGAGGATATGACACAGAAAGGAGATTAAAAATATGAAGGTAGGACAGCTTATAAGGACATTAACATTGTTTCCTATGGATTCTGAGGTGGTTATCGATTCTGATGATCCGGTAATGACAACGGTTGATACTGGAAATAAGACAATAAGGCTTGAAGGTAAAAGTCAGATGGATTTGCAGGCAGAACTTGAGGCGAGAATAGAATTTTACATTGCCGATAATTGGGATGAAGTAGATGCGGTAAGGGATATGCTTGATGCCGGTTACAGAATTGAAGATTTCAAATACAACACGGCAAGATATGAATGGTCAAAGAAGATTGCTGAAGAGAATGGATTGATATAAGGAGGCGATAATATGACAGAATATGGTAAGTGGTTAGGAAGGGAGAACGGAGATGAAATGATAAGAGCAGTCATGGGAAATGGCTGCTCTAAGGAACAAGCCAAAGATGTCATAACAACCTATTGTATGATATTTGGTATAGAAGTAGACACAAAAGAATGGGATGATTTAATACGATGGGCGTATGACACTTATAACTATTGGTTCGATAATATTGATGAATTTGATATGTATATGTGTAGAGATTTGGTGTAGTAAAGGAAAGTAATAAAAGAAAGGTTTTATTTGAAAGGAGAAATACATATGAAAACTTATAAGATTACCGTAACAGACACAGCAACTTATTATATTGAGGCAGACGATATTGAAAGAGCAGAAGAGTTAGCAGTTGAGTGGTTTTCCGAAAGAGAACCTGATGTAAAGAGCGAGGAAACAGATGAAGAGGCAGAATATACTATCTAATAAAAGTAAGATTTGAAAGGAGATAAAAATATGGAAATGAGAGATTATGTATCAGATAACGGAGAATATATTATTCCTGTAAGTTGGGAAGTTTATTCAACTATTAAGGTAAAGGGAGCTAAGAATTTAGAAGAAGCGTTTGAGTATGCTCAGGAACATATAGAAGATATTCCGCTTGGAGAGGGAGAGTACATTGATGGTTCTTATCAGATTAATATTGATAATGATGATGAAGCGATAAATGCTCAAGAGTATGCAGATATTGGCGGAGTGTCTATCACTTGTGAAGAGTAATAAAAACAACATTTGATGGAGGATGCTAATATGACAGTAAGAGATTTAATTGATAAACTTGAGAATTATGATGAAGATATGGAAGTTGTACTCAGAGGAAGTCACACAATGTATGTTGATTCAATAGGAGCAATTGGTACAAATGAAGTTCGTGCCTTTTACGGAAATGATTGGGAAGCAGTTGTATTATATTCGGATCAGCAAGTTGGTGCAGTGTAATAAAACGAATTTTTTAAGGAGGTAATTAATATGACAGAGGAGAGATTAAGAGTTTTATTAAGAAACGCAATTGAACTATTACAGGAAAGAGTATTTGATAATTACGAAACAGAAGCGATGGATAGTCTTGGTATGAGTAAAGATGAATACTGTGATGTTATGTGTTGCGATTATTGGGATGATGAAGAAGAGGGCAACAAAGAAGAAGGTTTGTACTCTATCAATGTAATGAAAATGGAATCATATAAGGTATGGGCAAAAACAGAGGAAGAGGCTTTTGTGAAGGCAATTGATTGTTTTAAGGATGATGATGAATATTGTGGTAGTGAAGAAGCTGAAAAGGTAACAATTAGTGATTGCACAGTAAACTGGTTTGTATAAAACCAATCTTTCAAGGGAGGTAAGGGATATGATAGATATTCAAGATTTTATAGAAACATATTATGGTGACAGACCAACAGAAATGTTTACAGTAGAAGAGTTCGAGAATTATAAAGAAGAAAACGGATATGAAGAATGGGATTACCCATTAGATGAGTATAAGCATATAGCAGAAAATGATATTAATTGTGAACCTGTAAGGTTTTCAGAACCATATGGTGGTTATGATTACAGATTTTGTGAGATTCCACAATAAAACGAATAATAAAACCAAGATTTGAAGGGAGAATAATATGAGAGTATTTACAGATATAGAAATCGGAGATGACGTAATTGTTTATGATGAATATGCTCACGATTATGTTGAACATGAAATAATAATTAAAAGCAAGGAAGAAGACAAGGAATGGATAACAGAAACAAATCCAACGGGTGTTCATTATTATGGAGAAGATTTAACATATGGTGATTGTGATGATTATATTAGTTTGGTTCACGAAGGGAATTTTGTAAGATTTGTAGATGATAACGATAGAACGGAAATATAAATAAAACAAGGTTTTTAAGGGAGGTAATATAAATGGATTATAAAGAATTTGATGCTTATCTTTATGACATCACTTTAGATGATAGGCTTGTAGGAGACCAAGGCGATGGATATTTTGATACAAAAGACGAAGCAAGGGAAGATGCAGAGGATTACATCAGAATGGAATTAACAAAAGAGTATAATAGACCGTTTGATGACTTTAAGATTGAATGCTATGTAGGAACTATAGTGGAATAAAATAATGTTTTGAATGGAGGCGGTTATATGAAAGGTTTGACAGCATTGGCAAACGCAACACAAAAAATTGATTGTAAAGATAAATCCACTTGGATACCACTTTACTACTCAATTAAAGAAGACAAGGTGTATCCGTTTGACGGAGAAGGAAGATGGTTTGTAACAAACTTAATTAACCCTCAAACCGAAAAGGATATTGAGAATACAGTAAAATGGTGGGAAAGACAATAATAGAGGTGAATATATGAGTTTCGTGAGGGTGAAATTAAAATAATAGGATAAATAAAATAACTTTTTTAAGGGAGGTAAAAT